>Ga0209979_1000113_pt1 | contig 132254 bp, 110 predicted proteins | sample AnhtaG_FD_183114 | JGI IMG/M metagenome (GOLD analysis project Ga0209979, IMG submission 183114) | Deep subsurface microbial communities from Anholt, Denmark to uncover new lineages of life (NeLLi) - Anholt_01485 metaG (SPAdes) (version 2) | ecosystem: Environmental > Aquatic > Marine >...
ACCTTGATGAGCTCCGCTGTCTGAAGGCCAATCAAGAGATTATACTTTCTCTTAATGTACTGTAAGATGGCCTCATCCATCTTATCACCAGCCACCCGTACTGAGCGTGAATAGACAATCCCTGCCAGGGAAATGACAGCAACCTCTGTGGTCCCTCCCCCTATATCAACGACGATATTGCTCGTGGGTTCAGTGATGGGTAAATCCGCACCGATAGCCGCAGCCATAGGTTCCTCAATCAAGAAAACCTCCCTGGCACCGGCGGACTCTGCAGACTCCCGCACTGCCCTCTTCTCCACCTGAGTCACACCCGATGGAACAGATATGATGATCCGGGGCCTGACAAGGGATCTTCTATTGTGGACCCTTCTAATAAAATATCTGAGCATGGTCTCGGTAATATCAAAGTCAGCAATGACCCCATCCTTTATGGGCCTGATTGCCACAATATTCCCTGGCGTTCTGCCCAGCATGGCCTTTGCCTCTTTTCCTACGGCCAGTATTTTGTTTCCCCTGTGCCCCACTTTCTTCAACGCCACCACAGAAGGCTCATTCAAGACGATCCCCTTGCCCTTAACGTAAACCAGTGTATTGGCCGTACCCAAGTCAATGGCGAGGTCATTGGAGAATAAACCAAGCACAGGGTCTAATAACATGAGCGTCTCCTTTTACAAAATCTTTGTTTTCAAGAATAATTTAGATTAATTACTTTTCAAAGATTTATCAAACATAAAATACCTGTTCCTTCTCTTTTACAGGCGCTATGAGGAATCTCGGACTAGCTACCGTATGCTTCTTTTATCTTGACAACTTACCTGTGCTATGATTAAAAATAATCAACTTTTTGGTTGAAGGAAAGATCCGACATATGAAAAGAACATTCCAGCCAAGCAATATAAAAAGATCTCGCGTGCACGGGTTTCGGGCCAGAATGAGTACCGTAGGTGGTAGAAATGTGCTAAAACGAAGGAGGGCAAAAGGTCGGAAAAGATTGTGTGTATAAAATATCATATCGGGCAGTACCTTAGAACGATTGCTGCCTCATCCCATTTCGAGCGATAGGCCTTTACGGTGGGGCTATTGGGCTTTAAAAAAGAGGAAAGAATACTAAAAAGGACAGAGTTCATTAATCTAAGCCTCCACGGAAAAAGGTTCTATACGAAAAATTTCGCTGTCACCCTGAAACAAAACAGGAGGGATATTACCAGATTAGGCATAAATGTCAGTAAAAGGGTTGGGGATTCCGTAAAAAGAAATCGGATTAAGCGAATGATAAGGGAATTCTTCAGGCAAAACAAACAACAGATTCCAAAAGGATACGATATTATGATTGTTGCCTTAAAACACGGTGATAAGCCTTCCTTTTTGAAGGTAAATGAGGAGCTGGGAGATTTAATACTAAAACATGACGAACTTTTCTCTTAAACCCCGAACCTGTATGCTGGCCCTCATTAAACTCTATCAAATAATAGTGTCGCCATTGCTGCCACCCTCCTGTCGTTTTGTACCCACATGTTCTACCTATGCCTTCCTTGCCATTAATAGATATGGCATACTAAAAGGAGGGTCCCTCACTGTAATGAGGCTTCTTAAATGCCACCCCTTTCACGCCGGCGGCTATGATCCCCTCAAATAAACATTTGATGTCCTTCCCACAAGTTATCCCGCCGAGGCAGGTTATGCAAAAATCTCATCTCTTTAAACACGGTAAATGAAACTGATGGTTTCGAGCGAAAATTTTTTGCCGTTCTGCACTCTATTAAAAAATGGCACAGGTTGATAATTTTAACACTAGCTATTATAATTTGATTTGTTTTGAGGTAGGGATTTACTTATGGATAAAAAAACTTTGTTGGCTTTAGGTTTATCATTTCTTGTGTTCCTAGTTTGGTCCATTCTGTATGGCCCAAAGCCAACAGACACACCAATTGACAAACAGGCAACACCCAAAAAAGAACAAGACCAACCCTTGGTAAAAGATACAAGAATGCCCTCGGGCCCAAAGCGGGACGTTGTGTTAGAGGCAGGAAGAGATTCCCAAGATATCAAAGTCGAGACCGAGCTCTATACAGCTATCCTTTCTGGTTCTAGTCCACTGATTAAGAGCTTTAAGTTAAAAAAATACCGGTCCACACCTGAAAAAGACTCCCCTTTAAAAGAATTAATTCACGTTACAAATAGAAATGGATATGGCTTTGGTCTTGGATTCTCAGGGCAAAAGATACCCAATATTACCTGGGCTACCTATAAGGTAAACGACCAAGATATTACTATGAGAACGGGTGATGAGCCAAGGGACTTGATTTATGAGTACAAATCACCTCAGGGAATAGGGATAAAGACAAGGTTTCTTTTCTATGCCGATAGCTACAAGATTGACCTATCAGTAATCATAAACAATGCATCTGAATCCATAATTGATGATCATCTTTCGCTAAATCTAGCCCGTTTCCCTTTAGAGACCAAAAAGAGCTATGGAGCATTCGAGGGTATGGCCCTTCTTCTTGGCAACAAACTAAAAGAGGTTAAGGTCAAACAGCTGAAAGATGGGCTATTTTCTGACCAGATATCCTGGGTTGCTTACGAAGAACCGTATTTTATGATCGCACTAATCAATGAAAAACACAAGAAAGCAACCGCAAAAAGCGCGGTCCTCCCTGACGGTGAGATCAAGATATCTTATATAACTCCATCGCTTAACCTCGGGCAGACCGAAGAGACAACAGAGAACTTTACCCTTTATCTCGGCCCCAGAGATCTCTATATTTTAAAGACCTTAAACAGAAAGCTGGAAAAGGCTATCAACTTTGGATGGTTTGATATTATTGCCAAACCCCTATTGGTTACCCTCCGCTTTTTCAATAAATACGTATCTAACTATGGCGTTTCAATTATCTTGCTTACCATCCTCATCAAGATACTTTTTTGGCCCCTTACCCACAAGAGCTATCAATCTATGAAGGAAATGAGAAAGCTTCAGCCTATGATGGCCAAGATACGAGAAAAATATAAAGGAAATAAGCAAGAGATGAACAGGCAACTGATGAGCCTCTATAAAACTTACAAGATCAATCCCATGGGAGGTTGTTTGCCTATGATAATCCAGATCCCTGTTTTTTTTGCCCTTTTTCGAGTTTTACCGAATTCAATAGAGCTCAGGCATGCCCCCTTTCTTCTGTGGATTAAAGATCTCTCTTCACCTGACAGGCTCTTCTCCTTCCCTTTCCAAATTCCTTTTATGGCCCCCCCTTACGGGATACCGGTGCTAACTCTCATCATGGGTGCATCCATGTTTATCCAGCAGAAAATGACACCAACTACAGGGGACCCGGCTCAGGCTAAAATGATGATGATTCTTCCACTTGTATTTACGGTCCTGTTTATTAATTTTCCCTCCGGCTTGGTACTCTATTGGCTGGTAAACAATATATTATCGATCGCTCAACAATACAGGATTAACAAGCAATCACGTTAACTTTAGGAGGAGATCTTATGGCATCCATAGAAATAGAAGCCAAAACAACACAAGAGGCTATTGAAAAGGCGTGCAAACATTTTCACTTAAGTGAGGAGGAGCTTGATATAGAGGTCTTAGAGAGTAGAGCTAGTGGAATCTTTGGTATAGTTGGAAATAAGAAGGCTAAAATCAGGGTAACACCCAAAAAGGATAGCAGTATGGTGGTTGCCCAAGAAACCCTCCAAAAGATACTTTCATTGATATCTGCGGATACAAGGATATCTGCGGAGAAAAAAGCTGATGATATTATCTTAACTATCGAAGGGAATAACACTGGGATCCTAATCGGCCATCAGGGTAAGACCTTGGAGGCCTTAGAATTTATTGTCAATAAGGCAGTGAATAAGACGTCTGAAAAAAAGGTAAGGGTGACTGTTGACTCCGAGAATTACCGGAAAAGAAGGGAGGAATCCTTAAAGGCCCTGGCACTTAGAATGGCTGAAAAAGCTAAAAAGACAAAAAGGACGGTCACTACAGATCCAATAAGCCCACGGGACAGAAGGATAGTCCATCTTGCACTCAAAGGAGATCACCAGATTTCAACAAAAAGCGAGGGTGAGGGCCCATTTAAGAAGGTTTTTATTATTCCAAATAAGAACAAGGTTGATGAAGAACAGAATAGTTAGTTGCAAGCTTCTTTTTCTATCATGGATTATGAAGAGGAGACCATTGCTGCTATAGCCACACCAATAGGGGTAGGTGGCATAGGAATACTTAAGATCAGTGGAAATAATGCCGAAAATATTGCACGAAAAGTTTTTAGACCAAAGCGGCCCATCAAATCATTTGATAGCTTTCGTCTTTGTTTAGGCCATATTGTCGATCCAAAATCGAAACTTCCCCTGGATGAAGTTCTCCTATCTATAATGCATGCCCCCTTCTCTTATACCAGGGAAGATGTGGTTGAGATTAATTCCCACAGCGGCTACACAATCCTATCAAATATACTTCAAATAATCCTTCAAGCGGGTGCCAGACTAGCGAAACCTGGGGAATTCACGCTTAGGGCCTTCCTGAATGGTAGGATTGATTTAACCCAGGCTGAAGCAATCGTGGACCTAATCAATGCCAAAAGTGATATGTCGGTACGTTTGGCAGCCAGCCAGCTGGCTGGAGCGCTCGGGGCACGAATTGAAGAAATCAGACAGGCACTTATTGAAATCCTTGCCAAAGTGGACGCCTCCATAGATTTTCCTGATGAGGAACCCACTATAATAAAGGGGTCGCACATAGCACATCAAATAAACAAAAGCACATTAAAGCCAATCAAGGAATTAATAGCTGCTTACAGCCAAAGAAAGGTATGGCATGAGGGGGTTGCTGCAGTGATAGCCGGGCGAGTTAATGTTGGTAAATCAAGCATACTAAACAGGCTTCTACAGGAAGAGAGGGCTATTGTCACACCTATCCCTGGCACAACTCGAGATATCCTTGAATATACAGTCAACATCGAGGGGCTTCCATTAAGGTTGATAGATACAGCTGGTATACGAAAGGTCAAAGGGAAGATTGAGAAAAAAGGGGTAGATTTGGCAAAAAGTCAGCTTACCGTAGCTGATTTAACCCTTTTGGTTATTGACCGGAGTAGACGGTTAAATGAGCACGATCTAAAGCTCTTAAGTAAAGTTGATAGAGAAACTACCATACTGATCATAAACAAGATCGACCTTCCGGCAAAACTAAGCGAGAAAACCATCAACTCCACCTTCAGAGACCTTCCAAGGGTTAACGTCTCAGCCCTTACAGGAGAAGGGTTCAAAAACCTTAGTAAGGCGATTTTCAGCAAGATCCTGGATAATAAAAGAGAGATATCTCCAGCATCTATTATTCCTAATCTAAGACATAAAATGGCATTAACTGAGGCGGCTAAATTTTTGGAAAACGCCTCTACAAATCTTATAAATGGCTTTCCAATGGAAACAGTAGCAGCAGATCTCTCTTGGGCAAAGGATGCCTTAGAGGAAATAACAGGAAGCAAGGGCAGTGAAGAGGTCCTCAGCAAAATCTTTAACACATTCTGTCTTGGTAAATAGAAGCTATTTTGGATTGGCTCGCTTAATAAATCTGTTGTAAATAAGTGCCTGATGTTCTATACTTCAAGATGAAGATTTTGTTAATCGTATCTTTAACCCATATCATAATCTTTACAGTTTTCGTTAAGTTAGCCCCTGATTGAGGAGGACAGAAATATGGATTTTGAGTGGTCCGAGGAACTCCAGATGCTAAGGGACACCGTGCGTGCTTTTGTAGACGAGAAAATCGCTCCATTTGCGGATGAATGGGAAAAAAATCACCATTTCCCTTATGAAGAGGCCATTAAACCTATGGCTGACCTGGGCTTCTTCGGCACGGTCATCCCTGAGGAATACGGAGGAAACGATATGGGTTGGCTGGCAGCTATTATCTTAAGTGAGGAAATAGCCCGTGGCTCCAGTGCACTAAGGGTTCAGATTAACATGCAGACAACGGGGAATGCCTTCACCATTTATCGCTATGGTAGCGACGAATTAAAGAGAAAATATATCCCCAAGCTGGTGAGTGCCGAGTATGTGGGAGCATTCGCGATGACAGAGCCTAACGCTGGATCTGATGTTCTATCACTTAGCTCAACAGCTGAGGACAAGGAAGGTTATTGGCTCCTCAACGGCACCAAGACGTGGATTTCTAATGCCAGTGTCGCTGATGCGGTCATTTACTACGCTTACACTGACCGTTCCAAGGGGAGCAAGGGGCTTTCAGCCTTTGTGATAGAGCCTAAGAACTTTAATGGTATCACCACAACAGACTTAGATAAGACGGGTACACATGCTACGCCAACTGGCGAAATTATCCTAGATAATACCAAAGTCCCTAAAGAAAACATTCTAGGCAAGCCAGGAGATGGCGTGAAGATTCTTTTCAGCTCTCTTGGCAATTCCCGTCTTTCTTGCGCGGCTGGAGGTGTTGGTCTCGCACAGGCCTGTCTGGATGTGGTAACTAAATACGCCATGGAGCGGCAGCAATTCGGACAGCCGATCGGGGCCTTCCAGATGAATCAGGACATGATTGCACAGATGGTCGCCGAGATTGAGGCTGCCAGACTGTCATGTTATAAGGCAGCATGGCAGAAAGACCAAGGGAATCTAGGAAATAATATGGAAGTTGCCCAGGCTAAGTACCTGGCCGGTGAAATAGCTTACAAATGCTCTAGATACGCTATGAGCATCCTTGGGGCCTATGGTTATTCTACTGAGTATCAAGTGGCCCGTTACTACCGCGATGCCCCACCTTATGCCATGGTAGAAGGATCACATAATATCTGCAAGCTTATCATTGCACAAGATCAACTTGGCATCAGAAAGGCAAACAAATAAGAGGTAATAAACAACCCAGGCAGGCTGCATGCTTAAGTGCTCTAGATTAGTTTTCTAACCACGGAAGGTTGTTGGGAATTGCACTAAGAGAAAAAATTAACGGTAAATCCTGACATCATTTAGACTATGAGATAGGGGATAAGATACAATATTCATCACTAATACCAAGATATTAAATAAAAAAACATCGTTTTGTTGCTACCTTAGGCAAGTTTTCAACAAGAAAGACCTTCTTGATTATGATTTTTATTATTAGAGAATAAGTACTAATAATATTAATAAACCGGGGTAAAAATGGAAATAAAAATTGACAGAGATATCCTCCTGAAAGGAGTCTCCCGCGTTCAAGGAATATTGGAAAAAAGGAGTCATATGCCTATACTGTCAACCGTGCTACTGAACACCAGGGAAGACGGGCTGGAAATATCAGCGACGGACCTAGAAATTGGTTTTCAGAATAGCTACCCAGCAGAAATCATAAAGCCTGGTAGCATAACAATCTCCGGTAAAAGACTCCTTGATATCACAAGAGAGACAAATAGTAAGAAAATTTATATATCAGAAAAGGAAAACAACTGGGTTTATATATCCGATAGTAATGCGCACTATCACCTCTCCTGCCTTCCTGCCGATGAATTTCCTGTTTTGACAGAGCCGGAGGATGCGGTGATGATAAAAATAGATAGCAAAATCCTGACAGAGATGATTAATAAAACAATTTACTCGATAACTATGGAGGAGGCAGGTTTTAAGCTATCGGGTGTTTTTATGGAAAGAATCGAAAAAGACGGAGAGGATCTTTTGAGAATGGTCGCCACAGATGGTCATAGACTCTCATTAATTGATAAGAAAGTTCCCGGTATCCAAAAGATAGAGATGAAACATGGTGTTATGATTCCAAAAAAGGGGATGGTAGAGTTGAATAGACTTTCCTTGGAAAATGGAGACATCCTTTTTGGATTAAAACAAAACAACCTTGTGGCAAGACAAGAGAAGGCCTTGATTATAATAAGATTATTAGATACGAAATTTCCTGACTACAGAAACGTGATCCCTGCAAAAGAAGGCACGGAAAATATCATCACTATCAGTAGAAGGTCTTTATTAGAGGCTATGAGGAGGATGATGATAATTCGGAGTGATCAATATCAAGGGGTAAAGGTGAATATAGGGTTAGATTACCTCCAAATGACCTCTGTAAACCCTGACTTGGGTAATGTGGAAGAGAAGGTAGAGGTTAAATATGAGGGAAAACCAATCGAAATGGGTTTTAATCCAAAATATTTTATAGATGCCCTTCAATCCATGGACAGTGATATCATCCAGTTAACCATCAAAGATCAGACAAGCCCATGTCTGATTACAGGAGATCAAGATAATGGCTTTTTGGGTTTAATCATGCCAATGAGGATTTAGCTATGACAAATAAATACGCTGCCTCGAGTATAAAGGTTTTGAAAGATTTGACGGCCGTCAGGAAAAGACCGGCTATGTATGTTGGAAACACATCTACAGAAGGGCTTCACCATCTGGTATATGAGGTTGTGGATAATAGTGTAGACGAGGCATTGGCAGGTTACTGTGATAACATAGATATCAGGATAGTCAGCGATAACAGTATTATCGTAACAGACAACGGAAGGGGAATACCGGTAGGTATGCATAAAGACGAGCATTTGCCAGCCCTTGAGGTTGTGATGACTAAACTCCATGCGGGCGGTAAATTTGATAACAAAAGTTATAAGGTCTCTGGAGGTCTACATGGTGTCGGTGTTTCAGTGGTAAATGCACTTTCCGAATATCTCGAGGTGGAGGTTTATTTAAATAACGCTGTTTATTATCAGAGATATGAAAGGGGTGTAACTGTTACCCCTTTAGAGACAATGGGAAAGACAAAAAAGAGGGGAACCAGCATCCATTTCAGGCCTGATCAGAAGATATTTGATAGTATCGATTTTAGTTTTGATATCATTTGCCAGAGGGTGAGGGAGTTGGCTTTTCTGAATACAGGGTTAAGGATAACTATTCACGATGATAGGACAGAGAGGGCCAAGGAGTTTTTTTATAAAGGAGGTATAGTATCCTTTGTAAAGTATTTAAATCAAAACCAGGATGTTATACATCCTAAGCCTATTTACATATGTGGGGAGAGAAACGGGGTTAGTATTGAAATAGCATTCCAGTACAGCGATTCTTATATCCAAAAGATATTTTCTTTCGCCAATAATATCAACACGAGAGACGGTGGTAGCCATCTGAGCGGCTTTAAGGCAGCCTTAACAAGAAGTATAAACTCTTATCTCCAAGGGAGTCATCAAAATAAGAACATAAAGCTTACCGGTGATGATGCACGGGAAGGGCTTACCGGGGTGGTAAGTGTTAAGTTAAGAGACGCACAGTTCGAGGGTCAAACCAAGAGTAGGCTTGGAAACAGCGAAGTAAAGGGTTTGGTTGAAAACTTGGTGAACGAAAAACTCACCAGTATATTTGAGGAAAACCCATCTTTAATAAGAAACATTGTAAACAAAGCTATCGAGGCGGCAACAGCAAGAGAGGCTGCACAGAAAGCCAGGGAGTTGACCAGGAGAAAAGGACTTCTCTTTGATCATTTTTTGCCAGGAAAGCTTGCTGACTGCCAAGAAAGGGAGCCTGAAAGGTCCGAGCTGTTTTTGGTAGAAGGAGATTCAGCTGGTGGATCCGCAAAACAGGGAAGGGACAGGAGGTTTCAGGCGATTTTACCCCTGAAAGGGAAGATACTAAACATCGAGAAGGCTCGGTTCGATAAGATGTTGTCAAGCACTGAGATAAGAACCGTAATCTCGGCCTTGGGGGCAGGTATAGGCCAAGGGGAATATGATCTTTCAAAACTTCGCTATAACAAGGTGATTATTATGACAGACGCTGATGTTGATGGATCTCATATAAGAACCCTTCTGTTAACCTTTTTTTACAGACAAATGCCGGATCTTGTGGAAGAAGGCCATTTATATGTGGCAAAACCCCCTCTTTATAGAATGAAAGATGGAAAAACAGAGCTGTTTTTCCATAATGAAGATAGTTACAATTCCTATCTCATAGATAGAATTTCGGAAAAGGAAATAGTTCGGATAAATGGGCGTAAAAGGGTTTCAGGCAAGAAGCTCCGTTTATTGGTACATACACTAGTTGATTACCTGGATAAAACCAAGGCCCTCACAAAAAAAGGTTATAACAGTCGGTTCTTAAAGCTCGTATGTCAAAAAAATATTCATAAAAGCCACCTCAAAGACAAAGATCTGGTCGTTTCCCTATCTCAAGAACTAGAGAGAGAGGCCTTTACCACCGAAAAAATGATCTTTGATGAAGAGCATAATAGGTATGAACTACTGTTACGGGATCAAAGGGATAATGGATCCTTTGTGAAGTTTAATTGGGAGCTGTTAACCGCGCCCGAATTTCGAAAGCTGTTAAGCCTCAATCAAGAACTGAAGGACCTGCACGGCCCCTTCTTTTTAGTCGGTGATAAGGAAAGCCAGACAAAGATAGAAACAAAGGAAAAGCTTGTTGAATATTTGGTGGATAAAGCAAAGAGAGGGATCGTGATCCAGAGATACAAGGGTTTGGGTGAGATGAACCCGGAACAATTATGGCAGACGACGATGGATCCAAAAAGAAGGAGTTTGGTAAGAGTGACCGTTGAAGATACCATAGCAGCCGACGAGATCTTTACTCTGCTTATGGGTGATAAGGTTGAACCCCGAAGGGCATTTATTCAGAATAATGCCTTGGAGGTACGGGAATTAGATATTTAGATAATCGTGGTCTCTGTTCAAAACCTCTCAGATATAAAACGATTTTCTTGCCTCCAAGGTGTATAATATTATCTACATACTTTAGGCCCTCCCCCTTGCAATCCCTTAATCCCAATTTAATGGACTTTTTCACGTTTCATTTTTCATTAAACCTATAAGGAGACCAGATGACTGCTTTAAAGGGAAGAGATTTGAATACTGTTACCATAGAAGAAGAGATGAGAAGATCTTATCTGGAATATGCCATGAGTGTTATTGTCGGTAGGGCGTTGCCAGATATACGCGATGGACTCAAACCTGTTCACAGGAGAGCTCTTTTCGCTATGGAACAGTTAAAAAATTATCATAACAGGCCATACAAGAAATCTGCCAGGGTGGTGGGTGACGTCATTGGAAAATATCATCCTCATGGTGATGCAGCCGTTTATGATACCATTGTGAGGATGGCCCAACCTTTCTCCATGAGGTATCCTTTAATCGATGGACAAGGCAACTTTGGTTCAGTAGATGGTGACCCCCCAGCGGCTATGAGGTATACGGAGATAAGGATGCATCAGATAGCCGAAGAGTTTTTGGCAGATGTGGAAAAAGAAACAGTTGACTTCGCATCCAATTATGATGGTTCCCTGCAGGAACCTGTTATCCTACCCACAAATATACCAAACTTACTCATCAGTGGCTCATCGGGTATAGCAGTAGGTATGGCTACTAACATACCGCCACACAATCTTCATGAAGTGGCCGATGCTATCATCCATACCATAGATAACGCAGATATAACCTTAAAGGAACTCATGATGGATTTGCCTGGTCCAGATTTTCCAACAGCGGGTTTTATCTATAGAGAGCAGGGGATTCAGGACGCGTATTCATACGGGAGAGGAATCATAAAGATCCGTGCTCGAGCATTTGTGGAGAGGGCAGGAGACGATAAAGAGCGGATCGTCATCACCGAAATACCATATCAGGTCAACAAGGCAAGCCTGCTTAAGAGTATGGCAGAGTTAGTTAAAGGTAAAAAGATAGATGGAATAAACGATATACGAGATGAGTCAGACCGTGATGGGCTACGGATAGCAATCGACATTAAAAGGGGTGCAAAGGCCCCGGTGATCCTCAATAGTCTCTATAAGTTCACACAAATGGAGATATCTTTTGGGATTATTATGCTGGCCATTGTAAACGGTAGACCGGAGATCCTAAATCTTAAGGAGATAATCCAGCACTTTATTAACCACAGGAAGGAAATCGTTGTTCGTCGGACATCCTTTGAGCTAAACAAGGCCGAGGCCAAGGCGCATATTTTGGAGGGACTTAAGGTGGCATTGGAACATCTCGATAAGGTTGTTGCACTGATTCGTGCATCGGCTAGTCCTTCGGATGCTAAGGTGAGGCTGGTGGAGGGATTTCAGCTTTCAGATACCCAGGCCGAGGCAATTTTAGATATGAGGTTGCAAAGACTGACCGGTCTGGAAAGAGATAAGATAAGTGGTGAATATAATAGCACTATCAAGGATATTGAGAGATTTAAGGCCATTTTAAGCAATGATGCATTTGTTTTGGATATTATAAAGAAGGAAACGAGAGGTATTCAGGAGAGATATGGCGATGAGCGGCGAACCGAGATTATCAGAGATGTCCAAGATATAGATATTGAGGACCTGATTGTAGATGAGGATATGGTTATCACCGTAAGTCATGCTGGTTATATTAAGAGAACGCCGATAAGTCTTTATCGGTCTCAGCGAAGAGGCGGGAAAGGTGTGACAGGAACCAAGACCAGAGAACAGGATTTTGTAGCGTCCATGTTTATTGCCTCCACCCATGATTATCTCCTGTTTTTTATGAACACAGGGCGCCTTTACTGGAGAAAAGTCCATCAGATACCAGAAGCAGGAAGAACAGCCAAAGGGACGGCCATAGTAAATTTGTTAGAACTACAGCCAGACGAAAAAATAGCCACTATCTTGTCAATAAAAAGCTTTGAGGATGGAGAATATATAGTCATGGCAACGAAGAATGGCCTGGTGAAAAAGACAAGGCTTTCCGCCTACAGTAGGCCCAGAGCAACAGGTATTGCAGCCTTAAGGATAAACGAAGGCGATGAATTAGTTGGAGTGAGGGTAACCAATGGCGAGCAGGATATCTTCTTAAGTTCAAAGACGGGGAAGGCAATACGATTCCATGAGAATGACCTAAGAAGTATGGGACGTGTGGCTTCAGGCAATACGGGGATACGACTTAAGCGGGGGGATCAGGTAGTGAACATAGAGACTCTGAACGAGGGTGCGACTATCCTCACCATCACGGAAAACGGCTATGGAAAGAGGACGCAGACAAAAGAATACAGGGTGCAAAAGAGAGGTGGTAAGGGGGTCTTTTCAATAAAGACAACAGAGAGAAATGGCTTAGTGGTAGGCGCTCATCAGGTAACAGAGGATGACGAACTGATGATTCTATCAGGAGAGGGAAAAATCATTAGGATTAGATCGGCCGATATCCGGGTCATAGGGCGCCATACCCAGGGGGTTAAGCTGATAGACCTGCATGCCCCTGAGAAGGTTTTGGCAGTAGCCAGGCTGATGGAAACGTAGAGGTGGGAAAAATGGTGAGGATCGGTGTTGTGGGAGGAGGAAGCTGGGGCACTGCGATGGCTAACCATATGGCCCTTAAGGGGTTTGATGTTGATTTATGGATTAGGGAAGAGGAGGTATGCCATCAGATTAGGGAAAAAAGGGTAAATGAGGCGTTCTTACCAGGAATAAAACTTTCCAATGGAATAAGGCCTGTTCAGTCATTTGAAGAGGTAAGCAGTGCAAAAGACCTTTTATTGATCGTTGTTCCTTCCCATGTTTTCAGGGATATCTCAACGAAGCTGTCTCCTTTTCTTTCTCCTTCAACCCCTGTCGTAGTCGGGACAAAAGGTATAGAGAATGAAACCCTTATGACCATGTCGCAGGTAATTAAATCAGTATTACCTAGGAGTTGGGCTGACAGCTTTGCAAGTCTTTCTGGCCCGAGCTTTGCTCGAGAGGTCTGTTACAAACACCCAACAGCGGTAACTCTTGCATCCAGAAATAAAAAACTGGCTAAATATTTGCAGGAGCTCTTTTCTGCTGATTACTTCAGGGTCTATACAACCCAAGATGTGATAGGTGTGGAGCTTGGTGGGGCATTGAAAAATGTTATAGCCATTGCCGCAGGTGCATCGGATGGCCTTGGTTTTGGCTATAATGCAAGGGCTGCCTTAATAACGAGGGGCTTGGCTGAAATAACCAGACTCGGGGTCTGTATGGGTGCAAAGCCATTAACCTTTGCAGGACTGGCAGGGATAGGTGACCTCATTTTAACATGTACAGGTGATCTCAGCAGAAACAGGATGGTAGGATTAAGCATTGCCAAAGGCGTCTCTATTCAAGAGATTATTTCTGGCATGCACGTGGTTGCCGAGGGGATAAAGACATCTCTATCCGCCTATAATTTGGCAAAAAAAATGGGTATAGAGATGCCTATTAGCACAGAGGTTTACAATATTATCTACAAAGGGAAGGACCCCAGGAAGGCGGTTAAAGATCTAATGACCAGAGAACTCAAGGTGGAGCTTGAAGATTAAAACAGATATATCTGGTGGCTGTCTGGGTTTTTCCCAAAAAAGGTGACATCGTCGATTTTTTCCACCTTCGGTCCGCGACAGAGCGCATACAGTGTCCGTTCTATCCCTATACCCCCGCCATAGGTATCCGGGAAGGTTGATCTTCCTGTATCATCTTTCATGCTCGCTGCTAATAGAAATGGTCCGTATCCATCGAGCTGATTGATGTTTTCGATATTCCCATCTGCTATGATAGGCCTGACGGGGATGACCTTATTATCCATGAGCCTTTCTACGATTGGTTCATAGAGCCATTCTCTTATGGCCCCGGAAAGTAGTTCCCTGGCCTCAGACTGCTCACCGGTGTCTCGATTAATACCTTTGGCGCAGATGTCGTAATTATAGACCATGTCAGAGGTCACCTCACCTAATGTTATCTTTCCGTCGGGTTTCAGGTAAGGGTATATAAGGTCATAATTTTCCCTTGGAATGCCGGTAATCCAGAAAAACTGTGATGCAGTCTCCTTTCCTATCCCTGTTTCATAGTCTTTGGGCCCATACTTTCTTCTGGATTGATCATAGGCGAAGGTAGGAAATGGCTGCTTTGGGATTTCTATGGCGACCCCAAGTTGTTTTAACTCATCCTTATTTTTCTCCACTACCTTGGCCATGCTGTAAACCAACATCCTCTCAAAGAATTCTTTGGCACTGTCCATATCCTCCCTGAGGATCTCTTTTATCTGATCTGGCTTGTGGAGATAGGACTCAAGATCAATTCCCCGATTTCTCCTTACCTCTATATCCATCTGGCTGAAGTCGATGATATACTTTCCCCTCTGGATTCTATCAGGGCTCTCTACCTCGAGCCTGATATTAGGAGAGTCAACGAATATACCCTTTATCTTCGGGTGATGGCAGGCGAGAAACTTGGAATAGATCATGCTGTGCGTCAGGACATAGTGAAGGCCTTTATAGGATATAGATGGAACGTGTTCTACATCATGGGCCAGTGGGTCCGTAACCGGGCTCAGTTGTACCCTTTCGATATTGCAGAGACCCTCATCAGTCAGGAATTGGTGCATGGCTGTAACAAAGGTGGCCCTTATGGATATGGCAGCAAGGAGGGTATCGCCCATCCACTTTCGATAGTAATATTTTTCCATATATTCCTGAAGGCTCGATCCACCCTCCTTGAGTGCCGCCTGAAAACCAAAAAGGGCATCGCCAATCCCTGTTATTCCTTCATCTTTCATGTTTTTCTCCTTACAGTATTGGGAGGTATTTTTCTATCTCGTACTGGCTCACATGGGTGCGATACCTATCCCATTCGATCTTTTTATTGGCTATGAACTTATTAAAGATGTGATCACCCAGGGTCTCGCGTACCAGCTCGCTGTTTTCCACCTCCTGAATCGCCTCAAATAGATTTCCTGGTAAAGACTCAATCCCAGCCCGTTCCCTCGCTACTTCATCCATCTCATAGATATCTTCCTCTACCGACTCCGGGAGCGGATAGTTCCCCTCGATCCCCTCTAACCCAGCTGCCAGCATAACTGCGAATGCCAGATACGGATTGCAGGCTGGATCAGGGGACCTGAATTCAATCCTGGTGGCCTGCTCCTTGCCAGGTTTATACATGGGCACTCGGATCATGGCAGAGCGGTTGCGCCTGGCCCAGGAGATGTAGACAGGGGCCTCATAGCCGGGGACCAACCTTTTGTAAGAGTTCACCCACTGGTTGGTTACCGCGGCAATCTCTCTCGCATGCCTCATAATACCAGCAATGTAGGACTTCGCTGTGTGGGATAGATGGTGTTCGTCTTGGGGATCGTAAAAGGCATTTGTATCGCCCTTAAATAGAGACTGGTGCACATGCATACCGCTCCCATTCTGACCAAAGAGGGGCTTCGGCATGAAAGTGGCATAGCAGCCCTTTCTCAGGGCTGTCTCCTTGACAGCTATTCTGTAGGTCATGGTCTTGTCAGCCATGGCCAGAGCCTCATCAAATCTGAGGTCGATTTCGTGCTGACTGGGGGCGACCTCATGGTGGCTGTACTCTACCCGGATGCCCATATCCTGGAGGGCAAAGATGATTTCTCTTCTCAAGTCACTGCCTTGATCCAGGGGTCTGTTATCAAAATATCCACCTTTATCGATAAGTTTCGGGCCATCCTGACTCTCAAAACAGAAAAACTCAAGTTCAGGTCCCATGTAGGCCTTATATCCTCTTTCGGCTAGCTTTCCTGTCATTCTCTTTAACACATATCTTGGATCCCCTTCGTAATGGCTTCCATCAGGCTGGAGGATATCGCAGAACATCCGGATTACGGGCCTATCCTGGGGCCTCCAGGGGAGGAACTGGAGGGTCGCTGGATCGGGCATTGCAATCATATCGCTCTCCTCGATCCTGGCGAAGCCCTCGATAGAAGAGCCATCGAAGCCCATTCCCTCTTCCAATCCTTCTTCCAGTTCGGATGGGGTGACCGCAAAGCTCTTCAAAATCCCTAAAACATCCGTGAACCAGAACTGGATAAAGCTGACATTCCTCTCTTTCACTATCTTAAGGACATCTTCTTTTGTCTTACAAAGCATACGTCCCTCCAGGTTAAATAAAGCCTTTTTAAGGTCTCTCAGTCGACCTTACCAGTTGAGCGGTAAGGATGTCGACCCCCATGTCATAGCTGCATATATACCTAACACAATAGCGTCTTCCTGGTAAAGTTCTTTTATCCGATCACCTTTCTGGCCCTTTCCAGTGTCCTAATTTTGATACATTCATCCTGCTTACCGCGTCGGCCTTACCTTCACCGCACGGCGTGCAGTTCCTTTTTGATTTGTTTGATAGTATAGGCCTCATAATGGACGATAGAGGCGATAAGGGCTGCATCTGCCTTACCCTTTGGAAGCACAGCATAAACATGGTCAATATTACCGGCACCACCTGATGCTATAATGGGAATATTTATGCCTTCAGATAGGAGGCATGATAATTCCAAATCATAGCCCCGCTGCGCCCCATTTATGGCAAGGAGATCTTCCTCAGTGGAGATTCCCAAACAGTCTTTCGTGACTACGAAACAAGGGTTTGTGTAAAAGATGACAGAGTGTTTGAAGAGGGGCAAAGGATCACTATGTCATGCTGGTATTGGTAGATACCTTTGTGCTATGGGATACCTTCTTCCGTAACCAAAGGACTTTGTGGTAACCTTTAACCCTGGAGGGGCCTGATGTCTCTTATATTCGTTACGATCAACCCGGCTGATGATATCCTTGACGATCGATGGCTCAAAGCCCATCCCTATAATCTCCTCTGCTGCCTTATTGTCTTCGATATATGCCTTCAGTATACCGTCTAAGACCTCATATGGGGGCAAGTCATCGTTGTCCAATTGGCCAGGCTTGAGCTCAGCCGATGGAGATTTTTGAATAATTCTTTCGGGAATCACCTCTTTTTCCTTATTGATCAGATGGGCAATTCGGTAGACCATGGTCTTTGGGACGTCAGAGATAACGGCCAGCCCACCGCCCATGTCGCCGTACAGGGTACAATAACCTACCGCCAGCTCTGATTTATTGCCGGTAGAAAAAAGCAGGTAACCAAACTTGTTGCTAAGGGCCATGAGGATGATTTGCCGGATCCTTGCCTGGATATTCTGCCCTGTCACTTCCGTTGCCACGTCTTTAAAGAGGGGAGATAGCTCTTGAAGAAAGTTATTGAATATCCCTTCAATGGGCAGCTGAAAAAACTTGATCCCCAAATTCGCTGCCAGCTCTTGGGTATCTTCAAAATTCTCCTTATGGGTATACTGGGAAGGCATAAAGATTGCTGTAACGTTTTCTTTTCCAAGGGCGCGGACAGCAATACAGGCTGTAAGAGCTGAATCAATGCCGCCGCTTACTCCCACAACTGCCTTGGAAAACCCGCATTTGCGAACATAATCCCTGGTACCCATTATCAGCGCATTGAGGAGCGACTCGGTATCAGTCCGGGAAACTAGATGGAGATCGCCTTTTTGGCCGTGAGTATCGAAAACAACCATGTCCTCTTCAAAGTCTCGGGCCCTCGCGGCCATCCTCGCTTCTGAATCAAAGGCGAGGCTGATGCCATCAAAAAGCACACTGTCATTGCCTCCAACTTGATTGACGCAGATGAGGGGAACCTTGTACTTGTTGGCTATATCCCTCAACATATCCCACTTAAATTCTCTTTTCCCCACATGGTAGGGGGATGCCGCGATATTGATGAGGAGGTTCGCCCCTTCCTTGATCATCCTCTCTGCCGGATCAACCGGGTAGAGCCGTCTTGAAAAAAAGGCTTTGTCATTCCATATGTCCTCACAGATGCTAAGCCCTATTCGCCGGCCTTTGTAAAGAAAAGCCGAGTATTCTGTTCCGGGCTCAAAATACCTCCTCTCATCGAAAACGTCATAAGTGGGAAGAAGTCTCTTGTGCGCCTGATGGAGAATCTTTCCATTATCAAAGAGCACAGCCGAATTGTACAGAGGGTTGCCCTCTTTGCCTGGATTTCTATCCACAAACCCGCATATCACACCAATCCCCTTTACAGAGTTGATCAGCCTCTGTAGATGCATCAGGTTAGCCTTGATGAAGTCGCCCTTTTGCAGAAGATCTCGAGGCGGATAACCTGAGATAACCAATTCTGAAAAAACAATGAGATCACAGGATAGACCTTTAGCCGTTTCTGCTGCGGCCATAATTTTGTCCGTGTTGAGGGCGAAGTGCCCGATGGTTGGGTTAATTTGGGCTAAGGCTATTTTCATTGCTTCAGATCCTTTTCCTTCTTACTCCGGCAATTCCACTGGTGACTTTCCATCAAAGCATTTTAGGCATAAACTCTCCCTGGGAATCTTCAATGCCTCAACAAACGCTTCCAGGCTGTTATAGCGTACAGAATCGGCGCCGATCTTTTCAGAAACCCAGCTCTCCAGGGCCTTGAGTTCATCCGACGTGGTGATATTACCGGGGGGGATACATTTTCTAGCTAAAAGCTCTTCATAAGTCCTAGTTGATATGCCAAAATCACAGGGATACATCAATGGCGGACAGGCACTGCGCACATGAACCTCTTTGGCCCCAGCATTCTTCAATTCTCTGACCTTCTCTCTGATCTGGGTACCCCTGACAATGGAGTCATCACAAAGGACAATCCTCTTATCCTTAATTGCATATTTCAGGACGGAGAGCTTCTTCTTGGCCATCCTATCCCGATCTTCCTGGGTTAGCTGGGTATAGCTTCGATCAGCATATCTGTTATAGAGAAAGACCTCTTGATAGGGTAATCCGGATGTCATGTGATACCCTAGGGCATGTCCGATACCTGACAGTGGTACCGGTGCCACGAGATCGGCCTGGATGTCGCCTTCTTCAATATCTCTCCGGGCCAAACTCATTCCTAAGTTGTTTCTGGCCTCTTGAACATAGAGTCCGTCAATCTTGCTATCCATGCTGGCTGCGTAAGCCCATTCAAAGGCACAGTGGGCTCTTCTGGGACTTCTTAATTGTTTCTTGGTCTCGAATCCCTTTTGAGTGATAAGAACAATCTCCCCTGGCCTCACGTCTCTAAGGCGATCTATCCCCATATTCTGGGCAGCTCTCGACTCAGAGCTAACAAGATAGATTCCCGGCCCCTCTCCCAGGATGAGAGGCCTAAATCCATAGACATCTCTGGCAACGTATATCCCATCTTGAGCCAGAACAACAAGCGAGTAGGAACCTCTTATCTTTTCAGCCAGTGCAGAAATTCCAGAGACTATATCCTTTTCCTGCATAATGAGCTTGGAGACGATTTCAATATCCAGGCCATGATAAAATGCCTCTCCCCTATCCTTCATCTCTGTTAGGAGCGCATCGTTATTTATGATATTACCGCTAAAGGCAACCGCTATCTCACCAACGGCCCCCTGCCACATCATGGGCTGCCTTTCTTTAAGGCTTACGTGCCCTATTCCTATGTTACCTTTAAAGGTCTCTAACTCACGAGGGGTAAAGGTATTCCCTACCTGACCATAATGGGTAATCAGGTATATTCTTTTTCCATCATACGTAGCAATGCCACAGAACTGCTGGCCTCTGTGTTGAAGGAAGTCAAGGCCTCTGTAGATATCCTCAGCACAGTCTGTATCCTTTACAATACCGAATACACCGCAATTATCACCTATTGATTTCATTGGTTTTTCCTCCTTGGGAACTATCGATATCCCGATGGTAGCTTTGAAGCGATTTGACATGCCCATGATCGCTCCGGTAAGCATCAATACCCCTGACAGCGGCCATGGCTGCTGCAGGGGTGGTGATATACGGGACCTTGTACTTGACGGCAGACTTGCGGATATATGAATCGTCGTGCTTGCTTAATTTACCACTTGGCGTGTTGATAACCAAGTGGATCTCGCGGTTTTTTATGGCATCTACAATGTTTGGTCTCCCCTCGTGTAATTTTAGTATATGTTCCGATTCGATCCCGTGTTCGGCCAGGAATTTATGGGTGCCCTCAGTGGCCTTAATCTTAAAGCCAAGCTTCTTGAATTGTTTGGCAATTTCTGGAATGGCGGATCTGTCTTTTTCTAATACAGTAATCAAGACAGTGCCTTCAGCAGGAAGCCGCTGTTGAGTAGCCTCTTCAGCCTTAAAAAATGCCAGACCGGGGCTTTTGGCAAGCCCGAGAACCTCTCCGGTGGACCGCATTTCAGGGCCTAAGAGAGGATCAACCTCAGGCAACATGTTAAACGGGAAGACCGCCTCTTTGACCCCGAAGTGGGGAATGGCTCTTTGTTTCAGGTTAAGATCGGCAATCCTCTTGCCGAGCATGATTTCGGTTGCCAGTCGGGCCATGGATACATTGCAGACCTTGGACACGAGGGGGACGGTTCGGGATGCTCGCGGATTGGCTTCAAGGATATAGACGGTATCGTGAGCAATGGCATACTGTATGTTTAAGAGGCCAATTACATTGAGCTCTACTGCTATCTTTTTGGTATACTCGTTGATGGTATTCATGTGCTTGGCTGGGATGCTGATAGGTGGAATTATGCAGGCGGAGTCTCCCGAGTGGATGCCGGCGAGCTCTATATGTTCCATAATAGAAGGCACGAAGGCCTGCCTGCCATCGGCCAAGGCATCAGCCTCTGCCTCGATAGCGTTCTCCAGGAACTTGTCAATGAGAATTGGTCTTTCAGGTGTAACACCAACAGCGGCTGCCACATAGTGCCTGAGCATTTCCTCGTCATATACCACCTCCATGCCTCTTCCACCGAGCACATAGGATGGTCTAACCATGAGAGGGTATCCGATCTCTTCTGCAATGGCCAGAGCCTCATCCAGTGTGCTGGCCATTCCGGACTCTGGCTCAGGGATGCCAAGTTTGGCCATCATCTTTCGGAAACGATCCCTGTCCTCGGCCAGATCAATACTCTCCGGCGATGTCCCGATTATCCTGACACCAGCCGCTGCGAGCTCATTCGCGATATTGAGCGGTGTCTGCCCTCCAAACTGGACAATTACCCCCTCTGGTCTTTCCTTTTCGTATATGCTCAATACATCCTCAACCGTTAGAGGCTCAAAGTAAAGACGGTCAGATGTGTCGTAGTCAGTTGAAACCGTTTCAGGATTGCAGTTGACCATGATTGATTTGAAACCGAGATCACGTAATGCAAAGGCCGCATGAACGCATGTGTAGTCAAATTCTATCCCCTGGCCAATCCTGTTAGGCCCGCCTCCCAAGATCATGATCTTACGACCAGTTTCTCTCTCCACCTTGTCTGGTGCATTGTATGTGGAGAAATAGTATGCTGCATTCTCTACACCGCTGACTGGCACGGGTTCCCACCCCTCGACCACCCCAAGAGAGGTTCGTCGGCTCCTGATTTCCCTTTCCGGGATGTCAAGGATCTGTGCCAGGTAGCGGTCCGCAAACCCATCCTTCTTTGCCTGGATCAAGAGATCATCAGGAAGCCCCTTGCCTTTAAAGGTGAGGATTTCATCTTCGAGTTCCACAAGTTCTTTCATCTGCTGGATAAACCAGGGTTTTATATAGGTTTTGTTGTGGAGCTCACGTACAGGCGCGCCCTTCCTGAGCGCCTCATACATGATGAATTGTCGTTCGCTGGAGGGCTCGTTCAACAGATCCATCAACTCATCGAGGGATTTTTCATGAAAATCCTTGGCAAACCCAAGTCCATAGCGACCGTTCTCAAGTGAGCGGATCGCCTTCTGAAAGGCCTCTTTATAGGTTTTTCCGATGCTCATCACCTCGCCAACAGCCCTCATCTGGGTACCGAGCCTGTCGATGGCACCTTCAAATTTCTCAAAGCCCCACCTGGCAAACTTCACCACAACGTATTCTCCTGAAGGCGTATATTTATCCAGGGTCCCTCCGCGCCAATAGGGGATCTCGTCCAGGGTCATGCCAGCCGCCAGAAGTGTAGAGATGCGGGCAATAGGAAAGCCTGTAGCCTTGGATGCAAGGGCTGAAGAACGTGAGGTCCGGGGATTAATCTCAATGACAACAAGACGGCCTGAGTCTGGATCATGGGCAAACTGGATGTTGGTGCCCCCTATCACCTGGATTGCCTCTACGATCTTATATGAATAGTCTTGCATCGTAATCTGCAATTCGGGTTCTATGGTAAGCATGGGTGCTGTGCAGTAGGAATCGCCGGTGTGGACTCCCATTGCATCAACGTTCTCTATAAAACAGACAGTGATCATCTGGTTCTTTTTGTCACGTACCACCTCAAGCTCCAGCTCCTCCCAGCCGAGTACTGATTCCTCCACCAGAATCTGGCCGATGAGGCTGGCCGAGAGGCCACGGCTTGCCACGGTCCTGAGCTCTTCGACATTATAAACCAGGCCACCGCCTGTCCCTCCCATGGTATAGGCGGGCCTGATGACCACCGGGTAGCCAAGCTCTTGAGCGATTGTTTCCGCCTCCTCAGCACTAAAAGCAGGGGCACTCTTAGGCATCTCTATGCCCAGCCTCTCCATGGTGGTCTTAAAGGCGATGCGATCCTCACCCCGTTCAATGGCATCTACTGCCACACCGATGATCTTGACGCCGTATTTCTTGAGGATTCCCCTTCTGGCCAACTCCGAGGAAAGATTAAGTCCTGACTGCCCCCCAAGGTTGGGCAACAGGGCATCGGGTCGCTCCTTTTCAATAATCTTCTCCATGGTCTCCACATTGAGTGGCTCGATGTAGGTAACATCGGCCATGCCTGGATCGGTCATGATGGTTGCTGGGTTGGAATTGACCAAAACGATCTCATAACCGAGTGAACGAAGGGCCTTGCAGGCCTGGGTACCGGAGTAATCGAACTCACAGGCCTGGCCAATGATAATAGGGCCAGAACCGATAATCATAACCTTATGGATATCGGTACGTTTGGGCATTGTCCCTCCCCTTAAACAAAATTGAAGGATTCAATTCTGAGAAAATTTCACTATCTCGGAAAATAGTCCGAAGATGAAAATTTATCAAGCAGTTTCCTCCTATAGCTAAGACTCTTAACTGGTAGATATTTATGGGCTTTGCTCAGAATCTCTCCGCGAACAACAAAATATGCCTATTTAACTCTATAACGTCATTTGTGGACTTCTTCTCCAAATATGGCATATCTTTCTTTGGCAAGCCACGACATATTGCTGAGAATTGAATATTTTGGGTAGCAGGGTTCAGTCTGACACCCATTTTGAGGCTGTATTATAGTGGTTGCTGGCAGACAGTTGATTCAGGAGATGAAGAGATCTTTTGTGGAAAAATTTGGATCGCTGGTCAGGTTAACGCCCAGACGCCTCAGACCTGCTTCATCGCCTGGTGTGGGGATGTGGGTCATATGTACCTCACAGCCCTGAAGCTCTTTTAATTTCTCAATGGCCAATTGAGCAGCAGAATTTGTCGTTGCACTGATACCGAGCGCAATCAGAGTCTCTTCCAGGTCCAGGCTGACCGTTTTCTCATTCAGGATTTGCGTCTTGAGGTTCTTGACAGAATCCGTTATGTGGGAAGGCAGCAACTTTATCTTATGGGGAATTTCTGCCAAGTGCTTTATGGCGTGCAGAATAAGGCTTGATGCTGCATGCATGAGAGGAGAGTTATTGCCGGTAACCATGGTGCCGTCGCTCAATGCTATGGCTGCCCCACAATAAATGCCTTCATTGCCTTTATTTGCCTCCCGTGCCTCCCTGGCGGCCTGACGCGCCGGTTCAACAACACTCCTGTACTCTGGTTGGAGATTAAAATCCTTGATAAAAAGCTCCACCCGCTGGACGGTTTCCTTATCCGCAAAACCCATCACATATTCACACTGGTATCGAAAATAGCGCCTGATAATTTCCTGCTTGGCTGCCTCACATGCGACATCATCATCAGTTATAGCAAAACTAACTCGATTCACTCCCATATCTGTTGGAGATCTGTAAAATGATTCGCCACCAGTTATTTTCTCCAGTATTCTTTTGAGAACAGGGAATATTTCGACATCACGGTTATAGTTTACCGCTCTCTGATTGTAGGATTCCAGATGAAAAGGATCGATGAGGTTGAAATCTTTGATATCAGCGGTTGCTGCCTCATAGGCTACATTAACCGGATGTTTAAGTGGTAGATTCCAGACAGGAAAAGTCTCAAATTTGGCGTATCCGGACTTAACCCCTTTCCTGTAGTCATGGTACAATTGCGAGAGGCAGGTGGCTAACTTCCCGCTGCCAGGACCAGGACCTGTAACAATGACCAGAGGTTTTTCCGTTTCAATATACTCATTTGCTCCGTAACCTTCGTTGCTGACTATCAGGTCTACATCTGTGGGATACCCTTTTGTGTAGCGATGGGTGTAAACCTTTATGTTTCTCCTTTCCAATCTATTTTTGAACAATATGGCGGCAGGTTGGTTATCAAAACGGTTTATAATCACACCCAGCACATCGATTCCCCGCTCCCTTAAATCGTCGATCAGTTTGAGAGCGTCGGAATCATAGGTAATGCCAAAGTCTGCCCTTATTTTTTTTCTTTCGATATCACCAGCATAAATGCAAAGTAGAATATCTGACTTGTCTTTTAATTTCTGTAAAAGCCTTATTTTTACATTCGGATCATATCCGGGTAAAACCCTCGAAGCATGATAATCATAAAGGAGCTTACCTCCAAATTCGAGATACAGTTTGTTGTCAAACATCTTAACCCTTTCGAGGATTGCAGATGTCTGTTCTCTAATATATAGCTCGTTGTCAAAAGCCGTTATTTCTGCCATGTTTCCCTTTTCTGTTGACTATATTACTTCATAAGAGAAGTCATTTGTCTTTAATATTCAATGGCTCCTGCGTCTTTATGATCCTGATTGATCTTCATATCATTCGCTTAAGCCTATATGCCATACGGTTGTAACATTATCCTTCAACTTTTCGTGCTGGCTGAAACACACATAAAAACCCCATATCTCTTTATGAGAAAAGAGGTCTTGGTATTCAGAGCATGGTGTTCCCCTTATAATGATTAAAAAATCATTGTGAAATTTTATGGAAAACTATCAAAAAAGATATTTTTCGTCAAGGGGTTGACTTGTTTGATCAAGAAGCAAGGTAAAGGCGGAAAAAATATCTCTATCAGGGGGTGGGGGCATTTGTTTAAAGGGGTGGCATTTCTGATAGAAATGTTATAAATAAAGAGTTTATAGTCGTAGCAGCTTTAGGGATGAGAAATCCTGAAAAGAGGGCAGTTACAAGTATGTCTTCTTCGGAAACATAAAGAAGTTGCATCTCAAGGCTAAAAGAGACCTTAAGACCTTGTAGATGCTGAAAATAGACACCAAAGAAGGTTGTATGAAGAGGTTTCCAAGCCTTAAATGTCGACCTAATTGATGTAGACAAGATCGGGAGATTATTGGCAAGGAATGAGGGGATTTAGTCAAATAATGAGGTTTTTGTAACAGGCTTCGACCGGGTTATCTATGGACAAAATCAAGCTGGAAACCTACGACAGGTATATAAAGGGCCTTATGGATATTAGCCAGGCCATCACTTCCGACCTGTATCTGGAAGATATTCTCAAGCTAATCGTGATGGTCACAGCAAAGGTGACCGGGGTAGAAATCTGCTCCCTTTGGCTGGTGGAGGAGACTAAAGACGGAAAAAAAATTCGACTTAAGGCCACTCAGTCTATGAACCCTGATTACTTCAAGGACAGATTTTTAAATATGAATGAAGGCGTGGTTGGATTTATTGCCAGTCATAACCGCAGACTTGTCCTCGAGGATGTCTTAAGGGAGCCCAGATTCAAGGAAAAGGAAATGGCAAAAAAATTGGGCCTGGTTTCGATGGTAGGTGTCCCCTTGCGTGTGAAAGATGACAGGGTTATCGGGGTGCTCGATTGTTTTACGATCGAGCCCCATAAATTTTCAGAAACAGAAATCAACCTCATAAAGACAGTGGCGAATCAGGCTGCTATAGCGATTGGAAACACAGAACTTCTAGTCCGAACGAGGGTTATCGAAGAGGAATTAGAATCAAGAAAAAAGATCGAGAGAGCAAAAGAGTTATTGATGGTTAAAAAGAATTTGCCGGCTGATAAGGCCTTCCGGTGGTTACAAAAAAAGAGCATGGATAGCCGAAAATCCATGCGGGAGATCGCTGAGGCGATTATTATCTCCCAGGACATTTAGTCGTGGTGAAAGGCATAAAAAAGCACTTGACAAAAGAGGTCGTTGTTAGTATAAATAATGCTGAATCTTAAATAACGGTAATACAGAGCCGTATTACTTAAGGAGACGAAGAGGTCCACAATCTATGTGAGTGTAGAGTGTGGATTTTTATTTTTTGTCCTTTTAAGTGATGGGGATCAATAAAGGGAGGATTTACCTATGTCGTTTAGTAAACCAAATCGTAGTGCTGCAACCGTGACAACGACCCGTGTAGAGCCGGCTCCAGTCTCCGGTATCTGCGTGACGTGCCTGGATGGGTGTGAGGGACCCTGTGAGGTGGGGCGCTCTGCCCTAAAAGGACGTGAAATGATCTATCCTCAGCCCTTCGGCAAGATTACTGCAGGGGCTGACAAGGATTATCCCGTTGATTTTTCTCACTTTAATATTCAGGGAACGTGTGTAGGGGCAGTTGGTATCAAGGCCGACTCAGACGTTGCCATATTTCCAGCAGTCGACTGTAGCATAAATTTAGGGGCTGACGGGGGCATCAAGCTCGATTTTCCAACCTTTACCGGAGCACTCGGATCTACCGAAATTGCCCGGATCAACTGGGAGGATATCGCCGCAGGTGCGGCAATCTCGGGGGTGATTGTTGTAGCAGGGGAAAACATTTGCGGCATGGACCCCCATGCTGAATTTGAAAACGGCAAGATCTCTAAATCGCCGGAAATGGAGCGTCGGATTGAGACCTTTAAAAGGTGGTACGATGGAAAAGGCGGGGTCATTATTCAAGCCAATGTTGAGGATACCAGGCTTGGGGTTCCTGAGTACGTGATCGAGAAGCTGGGCGTGGAGATCATTGAGCTCAAGTGGGGACAAGGGGCCAAGGATATCGGCGGAGAGGTAAAGCTGCCCAGCCTAGAAAGGGCTCTGGAGCTCAAAAAGCGCGGCTATATTGTGCTTCCTGATCCCACAAAACCTGCTGTCCAGGCTGCCTTTGAGGCTGGAGGGATTTCTGAATTCGAAAGACACTCAAGATTGGGCATGGTGGATGAGGAATCCTTTCATAAATCCGTAGATCATCTGCGCACTTTAGGAGCGAAGTATGTGACCCTGAAGACTGGTGCTTACCGACCTGCTGACCTGGCCCGCGCGTTAAAATACTCATCAGAGGCAAAGATAGACCTGCTGACTATTGACGGATCCGGGGGCGGCACAGGCATGAGTCCCTGGCGGATGATGAATGAGTGGGGCATACCAACGCTCCAGCTTGAATGCCTGACTTACCAGATCTGTGAACGACTGAAGGCCAAAGAGGCTTTCATTCCTCCTCTTGCCATAGCCGGGGGCCTTTCCTTAGAGGATCATATATTTAAGGCCGTTGCCTTGGGGGCCCCTTATGTAAAGGGAATCTGTCTGGGACGGGCCATCATGGCAGCGGCTATGGTGGGGAAGACCCATGGGAGACTGATGGCTGAAAAGAGCAAACGGGGAGGCGAAGACATTGCTGACGGCTATGTCAAGCTTTTTGCTGTGGGTGCCCAGTTAAGGGAGCGCTTTGGAAAGGACTTCGCGAGGCTTCCGGCCGGGGCCATTGGTGTGTACTCATACATTGATCGGCTACGGCAAGGTTTACAGCAACTCATGGCTGGCGCCAGGAAATTCGCTCTCCACCATATTGACCGGAACGACCTAGTTGCCCTAACAAGGGATGCGGCCGAGGTGTCAGGTATTCCCTATGTTATGGAATCAGACCAGGAAGAGATTGAGAAGATCTTGGGCTAGTGCATTGAGAGAAAGGAGATTAGGATGATCAATAGTATTTGCAGACATGACTGCAAGGATTGCTACGCGCTCAGAGTTTGTGCAGTGGATGCTATCGGAGAGGAAAAAGGCCTCATCTCCGTGGACACGGATAAGTGCATAGGCTGTGGATGCTGCAAAGCGGCCTGTGTCACCTTTGGTTACAAGGCCCTTGAAGATAAGACAACTGAGTGGCTTATGGGGGCCCGCTGGTTTAAACCTTAGCAATCTTTAGGGCGTCTGCGAAGGAAAAGAGCGATCACTCTGAAGAGCAAGGAATAGGAAGGAGATTACCATGAGCACCAGAAAACCGAAAGCAGTTCTTGCTGCGGAGTTCGATTGTAAAACACCGCTCAAATTCTATGAGCACTGTATTTCCTGCCCGCGATTTGATGGATGTCCTGATTTAGCCTTGATCAAGGAAATTCTGCGGCTGAAAAAGAAGATTAATTACAATAGAGATCATTATTCGGGCAGGGGGGATCTAGAAGGGATTAGGCATAGTGTTGATGCCAATGTCTTTAATTGTCTTGCGCCCCTCTACTTTTTTGAAAGAACCCGAGAAAGATGTGCAAATGGGGGGCGCTGCCGTGAATCGGGTTTGCTTCTGGCCCTGCTGACAGGAAATAGAAAACTGGAGTACAGCCAGAAAGTGCCCATGGAGTTTCCTCGTTCACAACTATGCCCCCAAAGCGTTGAAACGAGAGGATCATAATGTTGGGTAAGTGGCAGCCTTTTAAGGGCCCCCTGAGTAAAGGACCCTCTTGTTTCTCAGCGTCCAATTGCAGCCGATCACTCGGAGAAGATGCGATTACTACGCCTAAACTCATCCCAAGAAACAGATAGCACTGTGGCTTTGAGGGTCGGCCACAACTCTCGCATAGGCGCCGTTAGCCATTTGGGGGACATCGATGACACGTACGGCATTTTCAAACTGGCCACTTTCTGGCAACAGATCAGCCAAGATATTTGCAGAGCGTTCAAAAAACAAGCTATTGAATCTGGTGTCGGGGTCATCGGGATAAATCGGCAGGTAGATCATCTGGTTCTCGCCCAGATCCTGAAAAAAGTGCGTCCCGTAGGATAGCTCGGGTACGTGACCAGAATCTTCGCGGGCAATTTCAACGAGAACCGCCGCGTTATCAATATCTGCATAACTTATATTGACACCTAGGTCAATGTTACCGCTGCCCCACCTGCCCGGGCCCATCATCAAAAATTTGTCCGCTGCAAGGCGCGGATGTGCGTTGAGGCGTCCTACTACACGGCCTACCGACCTTTTGAGTTCCATTGAGTTGATTTGGGCATAACGTCGCGGGTCTATGTAAATAATATGTTTGATTCTGCTCACGACCCCGCCACTGATAACCCTCGTGGCCCTAAAGAGGGTGCGGTCCTGGGGAATGTTATCAGGAACCTTTAGAGGGCCTGATAGGCCCGGCAGCCATAAAGGTCTACATTGCAGTAAATTGATTTTGACATGCCCTTCTAGGTCTGCGGATGCAGTAAATTCCGTATCTACTGGGTGGCCGTAAGCCTTGTCCAGCCTCTCCAGCATCTCTGCTGTAATTTTGACGAAATTTGTGCTCCTAATGAACTTGTTGAATGTAAGCACGATTTTCTCTGTTGGGTTAAGTTTGACCCCTTTGTACAGGTCGGACAGGTAATCGTCCTTCATAACGGATGCTAGCAAGTGGATATTAGGGTATTCGTCTTCGGAAACGACTTCATTGATAGGCAGGGTAGCGAATTCATTCGCCTCTAGGTTAAGAAGATCCACCTCATGCTGAGAGTACTTCGCTATTTCCATGCCAACCTCAGGCCTGAGTTCTGGATGGCTAAGAGCAATCATTCTTGGGTAATCGCCACCTACCCGGTTTACTGCGCGAGTCCCTAATCCGAATACGAGGCGTATGAGGCCTTTATTGGGGTCAATGCGACTGGTCCACGCATAGAGGTTTCGTGAGAATGCCACGCCTGCAAGGCTCGGAAAAAAATAATGTCTGTAAGGAATTCCTGACACACGTTGAACCAGGATAGCCATCTGTTCGTCACTTTCGCCCAGCCCTCGCCTGCGTCGATAGGAAAGGGCATCAGGACTCAACGTGCTTGCATAGACCAATTTTATTGCACGCAAAAAAACCTGTAATCTCTCATCAGGACTGCCCTGGTTGGCGCAAAATTCGCTTCGATATTTGCCAGCAAATGAGTTCCCAAAGCTATCTTCCAGCAAGCTACTGGATCTTACAATAATGGGTGCCTGGCCAAAGTAGTCCAGCATGCTGCGGAACTGCTCCATTATTTCTGGAGAGAACCTGCCGGCCAGGAAACTCTGTTCCACGCCTTGAAATTCTTCACGCGAGAGCTGGGGGTCCCTTGATAACTTCAGGCGGAGCCTGAACAGGTTGTTATCCACAAGGAAAGTGAAGAACACATCTGACCCAATGTAGAACGAGTCGTGGTCTTCCAGTATTTGCGAGAAATCTATTTGGCTATCTTCCTTCAAGAGAATGCGCCTAGCCAGCAGCATCCCAGCCGCCTTGCCCCCGATCCTTCCAGACCCGATCATACGATCCCTTATGCTGTATAGGTCTTCCAGAGTGAAATAGGAATCCGCCAGTCTGTTAAACTCGGGATGATTGCCGATCAACATCCGCGAAAACTCTTGTTTAAGGGCCTGGGTCTCAGGGGTGATCTGCCGAGTGTCTTTACCGGCATCTCGATATTGAATCAGTTTATGGTAGACACTGTCCCACGGGGCAATTGAGCTTTCCATGGCGTGGAGCGGACGTTTACGAGCGATCGCAGACACTGCCGCCGCTTCGCCACTTTGGAAAACCGGCTGCCACCTGCCTTCAGTAACCACATGGGGCAGGAACATTTGTGGAGAGTAGCGGTCCCAAACCTTCAATGGGTGAATGTACATGATGCCCTTTATACGGTAAACGTCGATAAGCACCTGTGTAGTGTCGCGGACTCTGGCTACAGCACTGTGGGCATGCTGACCACGCGTCAAAGCGAAGTAGGCGACTGTATCCAACTCGCGGAGAAACGGACACGTCACTTGGAAAAAATTTGCCAGCAGCTCATCTGTTGCCCACTCCTCAACAAGGGCTGACAAGTTGTCGAGTATGAAAAATTTCTTCTTCGCCCATTGCTCAATCACCCTGTGTACCTCGGCGGTAAAGGAGTCGAATCCGAGGCTTGGATCTACCGCCTTGATGACAAGACCACGACGATGTCCGACAATCGGTGGGTGAGGCGCAAATCTTAGATAAACACACGTATCGCTGTAGCGTATTGCCTGGTCTGCAAAAGGCTCTGCAAAGTATGAATAGTCGTCTAGGCTGTCAACCTGCCACACAACATTATCGCCCAGACGAAGGCCTTTAAGGACCTCGTCCAGGGCTGCTATTCCGCTGTTTATTGCCCTTGGTTCCATTTTCGATATATCGTTTTCATCAAAGAAGCTGGCTCTCCCATGCTAAACCCAACCACGAAGCTTACAGGCCTCGGCTACCCTCGCTACGGACACCAAATAGGCGGCCTGACGCATATTGACCTTGTTGTTTTGGCTCATTTCGTAAACGCTTTTGAAGGCGCGGGTCATTTTTTGTTTTAGTCTCCAGTGAATTTCCTCTATTTCCCAGTAAAGATTATAGGTATTCTGGACCTGCTCCAGATAAGAAACGGTGACCCCTCCGGCATTGGCGAGGAAATCGGGCAATACAATTATTCCCTTATCATAAAAGATCTTATCGGCTTCCGGTGTCGTAGGGCCGTTGGCAAGCTCACAGAGGATCTTGCAGCGTAACCTTGGAGCGTTTTCTTCTGTGATTACATTTTCCAGCGCAGCAGGGAAAAGGACGGCGACCTCGAGTTCGAGGAGTTTCTCATTGCTTATCTCCTCTGCCTCGGGAAAACCATTGACTCTGCCATTCATAAGCTTATGTTCAATGAGTGCCTCCACATCTATGCCGTTGGCGTTGTATATGCCTCCCTTGGAGTCGGAGGCAGCCACCAGCTTAAGACCAAGAATATGTTCACCAAGCCGGGCTGCATGCTGACCAGCATTCCCAAAACCCTGAATAGCCATAGTCTGGCCCTTGAGATCCATATCGTAAGCTGTGGCCGCCTCTTGAGTCACATAGATCCCGCCTCTTGCCGTGGCATCGTCGCGCCCCTGAGATCCACCCAAGGCTATGGGCTTTCCTGTGATCACACCTGGATGTTTTTCGCCCATGATTGTTTCATATTCATCCATCATCCATGCCATTATTTGCGGGGTGGTGTAAACATCGGGGGCAGCCACGTCCCTGTTGACGCCGAGAGACCTGGCTATAGCCCGCATGTAGGCGCGAGCAAGTCGCTCCTTTTCGGCCTCGGAAAGCTCCTTGGGGTTACAAATAATCCCCCCTTTGCCTCCACCTAGAGGGATGTCAACCACGGAGGTTTTCCAGGTCATCCATGCCGCAAGGGCACGCACTGTGTCGATAGTCTCATCTGGATGCCAGCGGATGCCTCCCTTGGCAGGGCCACGGGCCGTGTTGTACTGGATACGAAAGGCATGAAAGATCCTATTCGAACCGTCATCCATCTTAACGGGAATTGTGACCTTCAATTCTTGCATAGGCCAACGGAGCAGTTCATGGGTGGCCTTGTCCAGGCCAAGCTTTTCGGCGGCATCATCCAATTGCTTCTGAGCAATGCTAAAGGGGTTAAGTTGTTCTTTCATCTTTGCTCCTTTCTAAGCTCACTCGTTAAGCTCCCAGTAATGCTGGTGATAATAAATAAGGGCTTACTCTGCGCTGTCAGATAGAATGCAATCTGAGGAGCTAATAAAAATCTTGAACAAAAAAGCCCACTCCTCTCGGCCAGCTGAGATGTTGTGGACTTCTTTGTCTTTTGTAATACGCCCTTGTATTACTTCTGTTTTAAATATTCGTCATAAATAATAAAGAATTTAACTTATGTCAAGCTGTTATGTGTTTTGGCACATTTTGATCTGGTTGATTAGGCCCATGGATTTTCGGCGATTCACTCTGCCTTCTTCTAACCGGCACAATGCTCGAAAAATGACAAATTAAGCCACGAGCAAAGGTTACTGGCAAGGCCTGATTCTGAGATCAGCCTTAGTCTCTGCTTAATTCCATTGTTTATTGTGGATCAACCCTACAAGCATGTCCCTTTGAATGTTTTGAGTCTTTTCCCACCGCTCTAGGACTGACTGGGGAATGATAATCTGAGAATATCCAGGTCGAAATAAACAGGTTTCATCCTCTTCATCCCAATCGTACCTATTGGTGCTGTCCAAATCGAAAGGGCTTCCTCTAAAACCTCCAGTCAACAAAGATATTCGAGAAAAAATGTGGCGATCCCTCACCCCTATACAGTTGGGGATGGCATTTGGACTAATGCACCGGATGATGCTTGGGGGAATTGTGTTTTGATACCATAACCCGGTGGAAGCAAAGTAAGCACCTTCTTTAATCAGGTTTAGGGAATTAAGCTGATAGGGGTTTTTAATAAGTCCATAGAAAGAGCCTTTCTCTACAATGATGTCCATTTCCTGAAATCTCTGCAAAAAGATAAGCAACTTTTCCATATACGCTATAAAATGGAAAAACTCATCGCGACCCAATTCCATGTTATCTGCAATGTTTGCAAGGAGATTAAAAACCTGCTGAGAAACAGGAGGAATAGGATAAAGTTCAAAGAGGGCCTTCAGGTTAAATTCATCCAATTTTTCCATGAATTCAGGGAGGATGGGATAGGTTTTTAGGGAGTGAGCACCTTTACGTAATCTCTTTACAACAACCGATGATGGTACCTTACCAACCGTAACCATGCGCATGGCATCAATAGTCCGGGCTTCGGTTTCAGAAATGGCCTGGGTGAGTTCCGTATCCACTTTTTGAGATATATAGCTTTTGCGAAATTCTTGCATAACCTTAAATGTTTGATGATAGATAAACTGTGCTAAAGGTCTCTCAAAGGAAAGATCGGGATCTCTGCTAATTTCATAGTGAATAACCCTGAGGATATCTTCATTGTTAAAGCGAAGGACAAGAAAACGCCCGATCTGGAGTGCTTCCTTTTTGTTTCTTTTTTTTAGATACGCAATAAAGCGCTTGACCAGATTCGAAAAACTGTCTCTCCATTCACCCTTTTGCCTTAGCTGGTTGTAAGAAACGCCAAACCAATTCAGGCTGATCAGGTCTTTTTCACGGATTCCCACACGTAACTCAAGAAATTTTCGATAGATCTTTTGAAAGGCGGTTAGACTTTGAAAAAGGACCTGCTTCCCCTTTTCTTTTAGATGTGTGTTACGTGAGATAAAGATAAAAATTGCTTCAATTTCATAGTTATTGATCAGAACTTCACAGGCATGAGATTTAATTACATGATTGATATTTTTTTCTCGATCCAGAATGATCTGGATGATCGGTTTGATTATGATCAAAAATTCCGGTGTCCTGAGTTTGTGAAAGTTTAGCAATTCAAGGAGTAATTGTGGAGAAACGTGCTTTCTGTATTTTCCTGACGTTTCTGTCAAAATTTTTACGATACACATATCCAAAAAGATAAAGGGGTGAGGAAGAGAGGAGCTGAGAAAAAGGCCATGTAACTTTTGAATGACAGTTAGGTCATATGGTTTAGTTGGAAAGATGATATCTACTAGGTTCTGCTTGCGGTCTTTATTCTCCAGCAATGGTTTTGCTATTTTCCATTCTTTCTGAAAGCAGGCATAAATGGAGTCAATGTTCAGGTAGGGATGATTATTCGGAGTGAACAGAAAGTCCAGGGAATAGGTTTTAAATGCCTTGATTTGGGAAAGGATAGATTGGTGGATATCTTCTATATCAAAAGGCATAAACGATGCCTCCCTGTTGAATAATTAAGCCTTGAAAAAATTATGTATCAAAGCAGTATGAAAATCAAGAATTCTATAACGTTTTCGGAGGGTGTTCTATCTGACAGATTAATCTAAAAAACAAGGGGATTTATAGTGGGCCTACAGGTCATGCTCAAAGGGCTCTAAGAAGTCCTTTTTTCGTGGCTTGTTATATGCCTTTGCATATGGAATTTATGAAAATAAAAGATCCAATCTCCATGCTCTAAGCTTTGCCCAATTTAAAGGTCAGACTCCATTCTTGTCCTTTCTGCTATCTAGAACAGCTTTGAAATTCTTGAGTTGAAAAGAGGATAAAAGAAGCTTGCTTTTCATTTGAGAATTCCTCCTGCAATATCCCTATAGAAATTGATCGCTGCCACACGGAATGGGACTGGTGGGTTCAGTTCTCTTAATTTTCCTCCTGGATGAGACCACTTCTGCATAGCTTAATCTCCATACGTTATTATTGTGTTAATGGATTGTGGACTCCTAAATCTCTGATGATTTTTCCAGCATATAGTGGAAGCGATACTTTGGGAGCCTTTAAGTTGTCGCCGTGGACAATAAACTTATCATGCAGGCTGATTTTGTCCATTAGCGTTTTGTCCTTTTTAGGAATCAACTCATGGCACTTGACGAGTAGGTGATAGTTTTGAAGAAGCGACTTGCCTTTAAACTGAATTTGCGCCATAGTCTGTTTCCATTTTTGGATCTATGCTTTATTTGCGATGATTCATAGCCTTAGCTTAAGCAATTACACTTTAATCCTTTTGTATCCAAACCAAGTGCTTCCCATATTTCAGGCTGCTCTTTGCACAAGGCAATATCAATATCACTCCTATATTTCTTTATCGCTTCTATAATTGTTCCGAACATCTTGATCCTCAGGTTTTTGGGATATCGGAGTTTTTTTCCTTCTTTAACCAAACTTCTGTTAATTTTCAATAGAGGAGAATCGGGAAACCTGGTACTGATATGGTTAGCAAGTCCATTGGAGGGCCTATATTCACCTATGGTTATTCTCGTAGGCTGAACATACTCAAATATCTTATCAACAAGAGATATGTAATCCTTTTCCCAGGCAGAATAGAATATAACCGGATCTATCCTCAAACGTACTTCATAACCTGCTTTCTGTACTTTAGCAGCGGCAGTCAAACGAGCCTCGGGAGAAGCAGTTCTATGTTCTAACTGTTGAAAAACAGTATCAGTATTTACACTGAAAGAAATGATGGATTGCCCGCCGTGATTGAGATTAAGAATCCCGTCCACGCAATCACTCTTTGTTAGAAAAAGCAATCGTGTCCTCGGAGCATACTCTGGCATAAAAGGAATTATCTGCTTTGCAAAACCTGTTATATAATCCACAGCCAGTGGATCACCAAGTTCACCAAGATTCAGGACTGTTAAGGATTTTGGTACCTTCAGTCTGTCAAATTTGATAATTTCATCATACATCTTTTCATAATTTATAAAATGGGTGGAAACAGGCTGTGTTCGAAATGTCAAATAAAGATAACAGTATTCGCACCAGAAATTGCAATTGTTGTAAGCTGTTAATTTATAAAATTTAGCACACCGTCCGATCGGATGCCTAAATTGCTCAATAAAAGGGCTCGTTCTATCGCGCAATAAGAGAACACTTCTCTCAGCTTTAACCTTTTCTATGCCACTCTCGCCATTAATCCCTGGTATTTTATCAATCCAAATCAAAGGCAACCTGGCGCGGCTTGCCATCTGTTCAGCTCTCATTTTATTGGCCATACTCCGGATTGCCCACAATTCCTTCACGGGAGGTTCCCGTGTTTCTTTCGAATAATATGCCAGACTCTCTTCACGAATCAAACTTTCACGTTCCATTTTCCGCTCTGGATTTTCCTTTGGTATGGGCATCATAAATATTTCTCCCTGTACTTATTGAAAATGTAGGTTACAATTTTTTTGCCTGTTTCATCGTGGGAAGCAAAAAACAAAAAGAATAAAGGTCCGCCCTTACTGTTTCTCATGAGCAGAGGTTCCGGAACGAATTTGAATCCCGCAGCTTTTTGTAATCTTTCCTTTTTGAACCAATTACCAAGCTTAGCATTGCTGTCAACAACTTTGACTCGGTATGTATCTCCAAAAAGATTCATCTGGTTGTCTTCTTTATATAAAATCTCCTGCCATTCATGGGTTCCACAAAACCTGTTCATTCTTTCAATTTGGTCTGGCTCTGCTGAAAACAATTCCTTGTGCAATACATTCCGGTTCATGTCCATAAGAGGAAAATTTAAAAAGATCTCAGTTGTCCTTTGTTGGGCCGCTGTCATTATTGTTTTCCAGTTAAGATGCAAACCGTATGGATCCAAAATACATAAGGCTCTTTTATAACTTTTATAAGGAAGTGATGGTAAAATTTTTTCTGTTAATATCTCGTTGCAGTCTTCCTGATATATGTTTACGTTTGTCCTATCACCAGTCAGCCTATTAAGGTTTTCCGTTTTTTCTTTATCGATATCAATGTAATGATATTCTGAAAAAGGGTTGTCAATCTCTAAGGCATTCAAGGGTGAGCCCAGGATAAATTCCCCAGTTCGTCTTAAAATGTGGACACCAGATCCAGCAAAGGCATCGATGTAAACATATCCTTTACACCATGCCTTATTTTTCATTATTTTTGTAAATGCGCTTGCGTATTCTTTGATAATGTTCAGCTTTATCTCAGACCAGATACCTATCTTGTCTAATTTCAAAATTGACCCTCTTCAACTTAATGTTGGATGGATGTTCAACTTCAATCCATTCAACGTTTATGAAGAATGCACACAAGAATGAACTTTGCCTCTTCCATCAATACTTTTTCTGATGAAACAAGTGTCATCTCTTTAATCGCAAGTCTCAATTTATTTTTCCTGGGACTAGGCATGGCTTTGATATCACATGTATGAAAAAATGGGGTTCACAACATCACATATCGTTTATTATCTTTTCAGAAGTTTCTTTTACTCGACTGCTTGTTCGCATATGCTCCCAAATAGTTGATAAATCAAAGTTACAAGGGAAAGGGCTCAGCTTTAAAAGGATTCTTAATGGTTAGACCGTTAATTATCTGTCCATGAGTCAGGTCTTCAGACAACAATACTACTGCACCACTTCTAATAGCTGCCTCAATAATCAGTGAATCCCAGAAGGAATAACCGTATCGTGAAAGAATTTCAATCGCTTCAATAATAGATTCCCCATCATTGACTACAACATCCCATTTCAAAAGATCACTCACAATATCCTTGGCCAGTCGTTTGTCTAATGTTTTTGGTATCTTTTGGGTGATTGTTACAAAAAATTCTTGGAGTACCTGGGTGCTCACCACTCCAAGCCCTGAATCCCATAACTCAACAAAGGTTTTCTTGGCTATGTGGTGTTTTTCCCCTGCGCTCGCATCATAGGCATAAATGATGATATTGGTGTCAAGAAATACTTTATCGCCTTTCATGAACTTCATCCCTTGTGGTTGCAATACGGCCTTTTGTTCCAAGGTCAAGGCCTTCTTTGAGAAGCTTCAATTGCCTCTGTCTTGCCTTCTTGTAACCGTTAGCTTCTCTGACCTTCTCTTCAAGTGATTCTCTTAAGAGCTCACTCAGGGATTTTTCTCTGCTTGCGGCAATCACCTTAGCCTTCTTCAATAATAATTTGGGCAAGGATAACGTTACATTCTGTCTTTCCATGGATATGCTCCTTTGTAAAAGATCACGTTAATATGTGTATCACGTATTAATGTGAAATATCAATAGCAAAATGTTATCAGACGTTTGGTTGTGTAGAAGGTCAGAACATAAACCGGGACATGAGCGTAGAAATTGCACAAATAGGCCGAAAAGGTGGGTTTAAGATTTGATGGCAGAAGAGGAAGATATGATGAATTCAGCTGTCTTTTCTGCGGAATTGCCAAAAAGCTCCTCAACACCAAGCAGGTTGAGATACTCATCTTGCCAGGATAAGTCCGTCTCTTCAACGATATTCTTGATGTGGGTAAACTTGTCGCCCAGGGCCTTTACCTTTTTTGACAGGCCTATTTCTTTCTTAAAAGCGACATTAAGAAGCAGGAGATGATCAATGTTAGGTCCTTTTTTCATTATGGGGATGATAAGGATACTTCTGTTATCAATTGTTCCTTTTCCAATAAAGACATTTCCTGCCTTAACAATGATTCTCTTCGTTCCTTTCAGCCTTTTATCTGCGTGCACGCGGGAGACAAGCTGAGAAGAACTGCCTGTCTTTTTTACAAGTTCGATCATTGAATTTTCAACCGGCTCTCCAGTATACGTAAGGTTACTTATTGTATAAAGGGTTTCACCTTTTATTTCAGAAATAATCTCCTGAAGATTGGTTAACACAAGAACATTTTTATTTGTAATGTTGCTCACGTCAAATTCATTGTTCTTCAGGGCCTCAAACAGTAATCCCTCGATCGGCTCCCATATTCTACTCGTTCCCACTGTCACTGTTTTGGCCTGATGCCTTATTGCATCTATAGGCCTAGCCATATCATTTATAGCCTCTCCTATCGAGCGAAAAAAGATATCAAATATATTGGGGGCTGTTCCGCTAACGCCAAAATCCAGCTCAAAGTCAGACACAGGCAGCCGTCCAGAGAGATATTTTAACAGAAGGGTCAGATCAGAGGCGGCATTTAGTTCCATAGCTGTGGTGTATCGCCTATCTTCCATTCTTTTTTTGAAATAAGAAAAAACTTCGCAGTTTTCTCTTGAAAGACCTTCTCCAGTATTGTTTGGTAGATATCAAGCCCTTTTTCAATCGAGGCCGAAATATATGAACTCATCTCCTGCCTGAAGTCAAAAAGAAAACGAGATTCTTCATTTATTGCCCTTGCTGCATAATAACCCCAGAGATGACCTACCAGTGTTGTTATGATAGGAGAGAACCGCTCTTCTATCTCTGGCACATAAATTAATGAATCTGCATAGGGTGTAAATCTTTCCTCACCCTCAGTAGCTATCACGATGGTCGTGGCCTGATGGGCCTTAAATATAGCTGTATCCTTGATGATATCATTTATAACATCACCCCTATTGCCTGCTGCGCAGATAAAAATAAGAGGCTCTGAAGAGAGGTCAATATGTTTTTTATCTTCGACTACATCCGAAGAGATGGTTTTGTAGCAGAGTTCACTTAATTTTATCCTGATCTCATCTGCAGCTATCTTATTATAGCCACTCCCAACAACCGCCCAGTATTTTTTTGTAGGTGCAAAGTTATGAGCGGATCGTGCGATTTCCTCTTTCCTCGCGAGAACCTTTTTCATCAAGGAAGGAAGCTTCATAAGCCTTTCGAGCTCCCCAAGGATAAAATCATCGTCCCTCATGTTCGTTAATTGTGCCAATTTAAGCCCAAGGATACCTCCGGCTGCAATCTGAGAATAATAGGCCTTGGTGGAGGCCACAGACATCTCAATGTCCCTTCCAGTGCTGGTATATAAGACACCATCTACCTTGAAGGTGATATCTGAATCCCGTCTATTCACAATAGCCATGGTGTAGGCCCCACGCTGTCTTGCCATATCTACGGCCATATTTGTATCTGTGGTCGTACCGGACTGGGTTATGGCGATAATCAAGGTATCTTTAAGATTCTTTTTCAACAGGCTTCCGCTAAACTCTGAGGCCTTGAGAGGGGCAATATCGATGCTGCTGTTGGCAAGATAATATCTGAGCAGTTCAGCACAACCATGGGCAGCAATCCCTGCGGTCCCCTGACCTATAAATAAGATTTTCTTTATTCTGTTTTGTGTGAAGGCCTCTGCTAAAACAGGGGGCATAGCCTTATGATCTAAGATTATTAGTGGATGCCTTTTTCCGTTTTTTCGTGATATCCTCCACCTGTTCTGAATTGTTTTTTCTACTGATCCAGGAGATTCAGAGATTTCTTTAAAGAAGTAGTGGGGAAAATCCTGGCGATCAATATCCCTTGAGGTGATCTCGGTCTGTTTTATTGTGTCTTCAGAAAGCTGAATGGGCTCCCCATTATAATAGAGCGCCTTAATACCGGTAAGCTCACCAGATGATTCTTGGTCTAGGATAAATATCTGCCCCTGCTTTTTGCCTCCTAATTCATTCACACTTTTATCACCTTCCATCTTTATATATCTGGAGGTCTCTTCCACCAGGCCATAGATTTCTGAGGCAGTGGTATAATGTTCTTTACCTAAGCCGATAAAAAGTGTCTGTCCGCTTCCCTTCTGAGCCAAGAAAATCTTGCCCGGGGCAATATCAGTATGCATAGCGATGGCATGGGAGCCTGTAAAATCATTAACAGCTAATCGGAACGATTCCTCAAGAGGGTGGCCACTATCATAATATCTTTGTATGTGAAGGGGTATGATCTTGGTGTCAGTGGTCATCTGGGGGGGGATGGATTTTTTTGTCTCCTCTTCGAACTCTTCCTTCAAGCTAAGATAGTTATCGATATCCCCATTCAGGCAAACGTGTATAATTCCCTTACTGCCGTACGCTCCACGATTTCTATCATCGTGGGTAATGACATTATCAACCGGGTGACAGTTTGGTTCGCTGATTTCCCCGACAGAGGCCCAGCGGGTGTGAGCAATTGCGGTCTGATAGAGACTGGGAAAGGTAATCAAAGATTGAAATATATTATCATCACGTACCTGTTCCCTTAAGAATTTTACATTGTCACCCAGATGTCCAATCTGGGCGGCAATCTTGTAGGCAAAGATGATGGAAACAGTGTTCTCATCCCTGCGAACGGTGATACCCCTGTTTACAAGGATCTCTTCCTTCTGACGGGCAGAAAACTCCTGTAGCAACAGTCTTCCTTTTAGCACTCTCTCAAACTGGAGATAGTCCTTTTTCTCCACGATAATAATAATGGAAATACCCGCTGAGTCTCTCCCTCTTACCTCCAATCGATCCAGGTTATTAAGGGTGGTATTGATATTTTTGATTTGGTTAAAGGCCAATAGAGGAATATCTTTACGGGCAGAGCTGGATAACTGCTCTATCTTTTCTACGTTCACTAATGTCTCTTGTTGTAAGGACCAGCTCACATCCTTTAACAAGCTCATTCTCTTTATGATGACCTCCTTTTCCTCAAGGGAGAGAAGAGACAACCTTTGATGGTATTCATTTTCTTGCTCGCTAATTATCCTTTCTAAGGTAAAGGAGGCGTCCTCAAGCCTTTTCCGGGTAGAGGTATCCTTAAGGATCTTGTAAAGAGATGAAGTAATCTTAAGATCCTGGACAATATCTTGTAACTCTGTGATAAAGGCGTCACCGCCGAGATAGTTATCAATGAAGTTTCTATGTGCCCCTCTTATCTTTTTATAGGTATATCCATTGAGGTGAGAAATCATGGATTCTATCTGGCTTATGGGGATTTTGGGTGTGACAGGCTCTTTCTTTTTAAAGGTCACAATACCCGACCCGTCAAGCCACAGTTAAGCTGAGCGCCTTGAACCGGAAAGAGAATAAGGGAACCAGGCGGTACACTCTTGAGGCTCTTGCCAAGATAGATTCTGGGGCGCCGCAACCCTTTTTTAAAAAAGATCCTTAATCTTTCTGACAAAGACATTTATCTATACGACCTCTTTGATCTCATTCTATTTTGCCGTGATTGCATCAGCAAGATGTGCCTGGGGCATCGCATAAAGGTGGGAGAGATTGGCTATCGAGTATGTCGGGTTGTGACAAAAAGATAGTAAAGCAGGCTAGCCCATCAAACCGGTATCAGGGCTTCCAACAAATGCTAGGCCCCTAAACACCCTAGAGGCTGCCTAGTTACTCATATTCTCAATAGCAATGCCACGTTGGTTTATCCTGTCGGCGTTTTCCAAAACCTTTTCGGCAGCGGCCTTATCGATCACATAAATCATGGTACCACCTTGTTTAGAAAATATTTGCCCGTAGGATATGGGCACTAACGGTGTGGGATCATGTAAAAGGGATTCTGCCACAGGATCTGACTTACGCTCTCCATTGGCCAAAAGAAGCACTGTTTTTGCATTATACACGAGCTCAACCCCCATGGAGATGGCATACCAGGGGCTTTGCTCTTTACTTGAAAAGTGTCCGTCTTTCACGGCATTTGCCACGGTATTTTCATCAAGTTTCACTAAAAGCATCTTGTTTCCCTCAAAAGGGATGCCTGACTCATGAAAGGCAACATGACCACGCCCACCAACCCCTATCACCTGGAGGTCAATCCCTCCATTTCGTTCAATTTTTTCCCAGTATGCATCTAATATCTCTTTTCTAATCCAGGCAAGATATTCAGATTGAGCATTGGCCTTGATTACAATAGCCTTTCCTTTATCAGTCCCCTGCTCCTCCCAATCATTGGGGTTGGCATTGAGCTCGTCGAGAAGACGTTCCTGATCAATGAGCGTGCCCCAGGGTACATTCGTTTGCTTGAATTTTTTTTCAAGGAGCCCGAAAAGTTCCTGCACCATAAAAAAACTATAACTTTCAGGATGCATGGCACGCTGCTGGGAGTTTTCTCCAGGGAGACCTACATATTCATCGAGGTTAAAACTTTTAATTTTCGAGCAGTCAAATTCCCCTGCATTCGCTAACGTGGCAAAGTGTTTATAAAGGCCAGTGGGTGTATTACCGGTAGCTAGGCCGAGAACATAGGCATCCTTATTGTGTAATGTATTTGTTATGCCTTTTACTACTATTTGGGCAGCAACCTCACTCATATGATCAAAATCTCTGGTTACAATTACCTTAAAGGGCATAGTAGTGTCTCCTGTCTGGATTTATTTAACAAAGTTTTTTTCGGATCACATCAACAATTTGCCTACAGTATTTCTCAGTCTCCTCATCAGTAGGCCCCTCAACCATCACACGGCACATATTCTGAGTACCTGAGTAGCGAACAAGGACCCTTCCCTTATCACCTAATTGTTCTTCAACGCCTTCAATAACTTGACGTATCTCAGGAATGGTGGAGAGCTCCGGTTTGCTCTTCACGTCAATATTAATGAGTTTTTGGGGAAACACCTTCATCACATGAGCAAGTTCAGATAAGGGCTTTTGAGCCTTTTTCATGGCAGCCAGTAGCTGCAAAGCAGTAATAATACCATCACCTGTGGTGTGATGGTCTAAAAAGATTATATGACCTGATTCTTCACCTCCAATAACGGATCCCTTTGCTTGCATCGCTTCCAATACATATCTATCGCCAACCTTGGTCGCTTCCTGTTCGATACCAAGTTCTTTTAGCGCAATGCCAAAGCCGATATTACTCATAACCGTACATACAACCAGATTATTATTTAATGTGCCTTCCTTTTTCATCTCTTTGGCACAAATGGCCATGATTTGATCTCCTGTGAGCACAGTGCCCTTCTCATCGACTGCAGTACAGCGATCGCCATCTCCGTCGAAGGCAAATCCTACATCTGCCTTTGCTTTAATTACTTCTTCTGCAAGAGTTTCCGGGTGTTGAGATCCACAGCTTGCATTGATATTCTCTCCATTCGGCTCATCAAACAGAGAGGTGACATCAGCCCCGAGCTCAAAGAAGGTGTCAGGTGCAACCCGATAGGTAGCCCCATGGGCACAGTCTAGGACAACCGTGGTCCCTTCCAGGGTGCATTCCTTGGGAAAGGTATTCTTTACAAACACGATGTAGCGACCTCGGGTATCTTCTATCCGATATGCCTTCCCCAGTTCACTTGGGGATGGATGCAAGGTATGCATGTTGTTGGAGAATATCAGTTGTTCTATTTCGAGCTCCTTTTCATCCGGGAGCTTGAAGCCCGCGCTGGAGAAGATCTTGATGCCATTGTCCTGAAAGGGATTGTGAGAGGCAGATATCACAATACCGGCATCGGCCCTCATGCTATTGGTTGCAAAGGCAATCCCTGGTGTCGGCAAGGGTCCTACCAGAAGGGCATTGACTCCCATCGAGCAGATCCCTGAAACGAGGGCATTTTCAAGCATGTATCCGGAGATACGGGTGTCTTTTCCGATAATGATCCTGGGGATATGGCCCTTCCGCTTAAAGAGACACGCGGTTGCCCTGCCAATGTTTAAGGCCATCTCTGCAGACATGGGGTATTCATTGGCCACACCTCTGACCCCATCTGTACCAAACAACTTTCCCATACCGTTCACTCCTTTCAGATGTGATTTTTCTCAAGCTATCATACCATATGGAATTCCTTGCCTTGCCATGTATTCCTAAAAGAGGGTAGCTTCTCCAAAACCTTTTTATTTATCTCATCCACAATACCTTGTAGCCACTTGGTTCCCTTGGCACTCCATTTCTTACCTAAGCCCTGAACGACTGTAACGTAATCGTTACCCTTTTCCTCTCTCACCTGAGCCACTGCTTCCAAAAAGGCATCCCCCTCGGATGCCTCATCCGTCTTTTCTCGAAAAGAATAAAGAATATCCTCTATTTCTTGCCATTTATCAAACAGTTCCCTTTTTTGCCTCAGTAACTCCTGGGGGTCTTTTCCTTTCACAATCTTTTGGTAGAGTTCGACAGATTGGGGCATCTTGTGGGCCAGGGCCTTGAGCCGATTTATTCTCTCATCAATGGCCATCTCCAATTTCTCTAAAGCCCCCTCGTACAATTTTTGGCTCATGAAATCCTCTTGGAAGAATTGGAAGCGGACACCCAGATACCACTGCCTCAGGGCTATAAGATTTGCAGTATAATTTATGTTGTTTAATGTCCTTCTTGCAATATTCCAATAAAACCCTGGATAAAAGACTGAATCCTCCTTTTTCACGCCTGCATCAGTCAAGAGCTTACCGCCTTCAGGAAAATCCCCCCGATAAATGACCCCAGCGGCTATGACCGTTCCATAGCCCAACCGGGCAGGTCCAACCAGTCCGCCCTGGCCTCCCAAGAAAATGGGGCTCTGATCAAGCATTACCCCTCTTGGCACATCACCGATGAGCGAAGCGGTTGCTTTATCCTGGTTGGGGGTATAGTTAAAGTGGATATAAGAGCTCCCTACCTCGCTGTGATTCCTGCGGCTTGTGCCACCTGCCATAAGGCAATCACAAAAATTGATAAGGCTACCTAAGGTAACAAACGGGAAAAGGATAGTATGCTTGAGCCCGACTACATGAGCACCGTTAGCCTCCTCTTCTAAAATACATGCATCCCGTACCTGGGCGCCATAACCCATATTGGCCTTTTGAAGAAATACAGAGTTACGGAAAAACCCCCCCTTAAGCTCCACATTCCTTCCTATTTGGCAATCCTCGATGGTCACGGGATCTTCATAGCCCAATCGTGATCCGGACATAATGAGGGTTTTCTTGCCATAGATTTTACATCCGGCATAGATAACCACACCGTCACCAGAAATCCTTTCTATATCCACTTCTTCTCCAATGTCAATTGTTAGGGGGTTGGGTATGTCTACCCCTTTTTCTACGAGGAGCCGAACTTTTTCCCTGTTTTGGTAATGCATAATAGAAACCCTTAACCTATCGGTGCAGCCAGATTGCAGGATCTCTCTGCAGATATTCCTCTCCTCTGTGGTATTTTTACCACATTCTCCGAGGACTCTAACGGCCTGCATGCCCCCTCTGTTCTGTTCCCTTGGAGGCAGAATGTGATCGATTACAAGATTGGTATCATAGATCAAGTAAGGCTGGAATGTGAAGCCCTAATTTTCTTATTGAAACAGGATAATAATCAGCATATGTTCTCTTTATCTCATACGAACTAAGGTAAATAGGGAAGAACATTTCGTCATACAAGTCTAACTTTAGAAACACTCGCAGCAAGAGGCGTGCCAGTTGAAGCAAGGGTCACATTTTCGGAATAAATTTCAAGTCGTTACCCCATGCTAACTCGAAAGATAACTCCAGTTGCAGGTAAAGAATTAGTCAAAAGTAAGAAATTTTTCTCCACTTTTTGGTGGATTTTACACAATGAGATGGACAAGGGGCAGGTAAGAAAGAATGAAAATGGGGGACCAATTCTAAGAGTTCCTTGCCTTGAATAGGGATTTACGATAGTTTCCCTTGAAATTTCACGGTCATCGAATAACCCTAAGGAGCGTAGCCCATAGACTGCGTGCACACAGACATAAGGATGAGGCCATGAACATTCTTTACGGGGCATACACTCTTCTGACGAGCAGCCTGTTCCTGGCTTGTTTTCCGCCCTTTTGGATCTATACTCGCCTGAGCGGACGCCACGGTGAGAATCTGAGAGAGCGCCTGGGTTTTATACCCCCAAAACTTGCATGTACCCTCTCAGGGTCACCCCGCGTCTGGATTCATGCGGTTTCCCTGGGGGAGGTCAAGGTAGCTGTCCCTATCATTATGGCTCTCAGGCAGATCCAGCCAAGCTGCTCTGTCATTGTTTCAGCGACCACCAAACATGGCCGCCAACTTGCAACAGAGACCTTCGGGGACGATATCCCCGTCGTATATGCGCCAATCGATTTTATTGGTTCAGTACGCAAGGCACTTTCCCGTGCGCGGCCGGACGTACTCGTTTTTCTGGAGACTGAAATCTGGCCTGCATGGCTTGCTGAGGCTCGGCGGATGGGCATCAAAACCGCTCTGGTTAATGGCCGGATCTCGGTGAGATCGATCGGGGGGTATCTCAAGTTTCGGCCCTTTTTCCGCGAGGTCTTAAGAAATGTAGATGCCTTCAGCATGATTTCGGAAAAAGACAGTTATCACATCAGGGCAATGGGGGTTGATCCAAGCAAAATCGAGATAAATGGGAATGGGAAATATGACCTCCTTGTGAGCCTTGCAGACCCTGCTATGGAAACACAGATGCAGAAAATCTTGAATCTTGAGGCCTCATCTCGAGTCTTTGTTGCAGGAAGCACACGCGGGGGCGAGGAGGCTATGGTGCTAGATGCCTATGAAAGGATTGTGAAAGAATTTCCTGACACCGTTCTGATCATAGCACCCAGGCATATAGAGCGAACAGCAGAGATTGGATCCCTGGTTGAAAGGCGTGGCTTTAGGTATCAGCTCCGGAGCGAAATCGATGGTGGTGCAGCAAAGCGCACAGAGCCGGTCGTTATCATTAACACCTTTGGAGAACTCTTTAAGCTTTATAGTGTTGGAACCATCGTGTTTTGTGGAGCAAGCCTCGTGCCGCTGGGTGGGCAGAATCCCCTGGAACCAGCAGTCTGGGGGAAGGCGGTCTTTTACGGGCCCTCCATGGAAGATTTTCTTGACGCAAAGGCGCTGTTAGAGGAGGGTGGCGGGGGCATACCCATCTCGAGCCCTGAAATGTTGGCGGAAAAGGCAATCTGGTTCCTTAGACATCCAGATGCCTTGAAAAGCTATGGTGCTCGAGCGAGGCAAGCCGTCATAAGGAACCAGAACGCTGCGGAAAAACATGCAAAGGTGATAGCAGGACTGACCAGAGGTTTGGCCCTGCAACGATCTGGATGTATGCGCTAGAGGAGGTGAACTCATGGTTATTGATCGAAAAGCCATCGGAGATATGTACAACAGCTTGCCTCCAAAAGCCAAAGTGAGGCTGAAGCAAGCTACAGAGGTGATCGTTAAGGCCAAGGAAAAGGGAGGTAAGGTGGTAGCCGTGGTGGGCAGCGGCCCGAATCTGCATGAGGGGGTGGCTACCCTTATCGCAGAACTCATCCACAAGGGAATTATCGATGGTGTTTCTACCAGTTCTGCTGTTATCAATCACGAGATGGCAGGCACGCTGGAAAGGGTAAAGCGATTTGATGGTGTAGCATTTGGCTTTGAACGAGAAAAGCTTCCATCGGACGGATTTTTTGAGGTCAGTATCCTTTCCAAGGCAAGGCTTGAGGAATTTCGGTGCGAAATTCCCATCGACATGGCCCTGTATCAAAGGATGCGCCAGGCCAAAGGAGACATTATCATCAAGGTTGCCGGAAACATTGCATACCCTACAGGGCTACGGACCGAAAGGCTTGCACGCGACGTTCTTGCTCTCGCGAAGCGGTGCGGCGTACCTTTCGAACAGATGGTTGGTTATGGCGCTGATCGCCTCACCATGATTGGAGCTGGCGCTGAACACAAGATTCCCGTACTGGTTACCGTACCCCAGTTGGTGGGGGGCGGAGAGGTGGGACTCGCTATCGGGGACTCTCTATCTATATCAGAGCGCTGTCGGCGAATTGCAGGACTTCTTGATAGCGGAGATGTGATTATTGAATCCGCCCTCGCCCTTTCGCAGGAAGTCCACGATGGACCCTTTGAATTATTCACTGGCCATGGGGTATGGGCCGACTGGGAAGGGGGATGGACCTATTACCTTGCTGACAAGAAGATCGTACGTATTGACCTAGACCCCAATCTGGAGAAGGCATGGACGCAGGAACGCAGATCGAAAATGGTCACCGATGCGGTCCACAAAGGCCTCCCTAAGACCAAGCTTATGCGTATCCCTTTCCGCATGGAGATGTCAGGATTTGCAAGGATTCCCGGCAGTCTCCCCATTGTCGGTGATATTGGTGAGATCTGGCCTCTTCTGGCAACTATGGTCGCAGATGCCCTCGATGTGCAACTTGATTTCATGAGCTATAAACAGTCAATGCCTGCAGGGGAAAGAGTTCGTAAGTGGATCGTAAAACAGGTTCAGCCTGTAAACAGGGAGCGGATTTTTGCTGCGGCTAGAGGGCTTGCCCCTCATCTTCTCCATTTCACAGGCAGAAGTTTTTGATGATGGTCAAGCCGGGAGGTCCGCTCTTTTCCGGATGAAACTGGACAGCGATGAGATTTTTTTGCCCAGTACACTGGTAAATGTTATTCCATGATCAGTTGTGCCGATAATGGCCTGTCTATCCGCCGGCGCTGGATAATAGCTGTGAACGAAATAAAACTCACTTTCCGGGGCAAGACCTTTGAAAACTGGATGCAGCCTTTCGAGCTTTACCTGGTTCCAGCCGATGTGCGGCACCTTGAGATTTTTGCCTTCATCTGAGAGGAGCGGCGTAGGAAAATGTTTTACAGTGCCGGGGAGCAATCCGAGACAGGTGGTCTGATTTTCCTCACTCTCTTCTAGAATTATCTGGGTCCCCAGACAGATGCCCAAGAACGGCTTACCAGATTCATAGAGATCATATATGGTCTGGTCAAGTCCCAGTCTTCTTAAATCCTGCATGGCCTGTCCTGCAGATCCAACCCCCGGGAAGATAACCCTATCAGCCCCTAGTATCTCCTCTACATCGTGGGTAATCCGGCATTCAAATCCAACATGCTCTATGGCCCAAGCAATACTGGCGAGATTTCCGGCCCTATAGTCAATAATAGCAATCATAGAGTGCTCTTACTCCCATTCGATAGTGCTTGGCGGTTTGGAGCTGATATCATAGACTACCCTATTAACGCCCTTTATCTCATTTATGATGCGGTTTGAGATCCTAGCCAAGAGAGAATGAGGCAGCCTTGCCCAATCTGCAGTCATCGCGTCAAGACTGCTTACGGCCCTAATGACCACAATATGTTCGTAGGTCCGCTTATCCCCCATGACGCCGACACTTTTCAGGGGTAAGAGGATTGCGAAAGACTGCCAGAGTCTTTTGTAATGATTGCCCTTCTTGATCTCCCTTATCAGGATATGATCCGCTTCTCGCAGAATGGACAGACGCCTTGGGGTCACCTCGCCAAGAATCCTTACTGCCAGGCCGGGGCCCGGGAAAGGATGGCGATATATAATATCATCAGGGAGACCAAGTTCTTTACCCAAGAGCCGGACCTCATCCTTAAACAGATGGCTCAAAGGCTCAATGAGCTTAAGGCGCATCTTCTTAGGAAGGCCGCCAACATTATGATGGGATTTGATGACCGCTGATGGTCCTCCAAGGGCAGACCGGGATTCAACCACGTCTGGATAGAGGGTCCCCTGTGCCAGAAAACCGACTCCTTTAATCTTTAGGGCTTCATCCTCAAATACCCTGATGAACGTTCTTCCTATTACCTTCCTTTTCCTTTCAGGGTCCACAATGCCCTGCAGTGGATCCAGGAACCTTTTCCCGGCGTTGGTGAATCTCACGTTAATATTAAGATGGCGATTAAATAAACTTCGAATCCGCTCTACTTCCCCTTTTCTCAAAAGGCCGTTATCCACGAAGATGCAGGTCAATTGTTTGTCAATAGCCCTGTTAAGAAGAACGGCCGTTAGTGAGGAGTCCACACCTCCACTGAGCCCTAAAATGACCTTTTTTTCTCCGACCTCCCCTCTTATCTCATCTATTGCCTTTCCAATAAAGGACTTCATAGTCCATGTCCTTTTGCAGCCGCATATTCTGAAGAGAAAATTGCCCAGGATCTTCTTCCCCTCGGGTGTATGGGCGACTTCGGGGTGAAATTGTAAGCCATAAAGCCTCCTTTTGGCGTTTTCAACTGCCGCAATCCTAGTGTTTTCTGTTGAGGCCGTTATCTTAAATCCCTCTGGCAGGCGAGAAGTGGAATCCCCGTGGCTCATCCAACAGCGGGTTACCGTGTTGATCCCATAAAAAATGCCTTCTCGATCGGCTATCTTGAGCTCAGCCAGGCCATATTCTCTCTTGGGTGCACGCTCGACCTTACCGCCCAGACTATCTAGCATATACTGCATGCCATAACATATGCCAAGTATGGGAATGTTGAGACTAAAGACCTCAAGCCCTATTTTGGGACTGCCTTTCTCATATATGCTTGCCGGTCCTCCTGAGAGTATTATTCCTTCAGGAGCGAGGGATCTGACCGCAGATAGCTCTATATCTGGAGGCTCTATGTGGCAGTAGACATGCTGCTCTCTCACCCTTCTGGCGATGAGCTGGTTGTACTGGGAACCGAAGTCAATAATCAAGATCATACCTCAAGCCTCTTTCATGGGGATGAAACATAAAAAAGTATGGGCAAATAGAGTGCTTTGGTCAATATAAAGAGGGCACTTATATCTGTTATGCTGTAAATGATTTTGAAAGCCACAATCAGGCCAAGAAATGGAATAGGATTGAGTCATATTATTTAGTAGAGTGAACGGCCATGTGCTCACATGAGCCCAACATTCAGAAGATATATGAGGTTGATCCCCTTATCTGCCCCAAATGTCAGGGAAGGATGAAAGTGATCAGTTTTATTGAGGATAGGGAGGTCACCCGCCCGCCTCGCCTAAGCTCGCGATGGCGGGCGGGTCAAAAAGATCTTGAAACACTTAGGGATCTGGTTAGTCAAAAAGAAACTCCCACCTAAGGCCCATCATCCACCAAGAGATACTTACTCAGATTACTCAGATCTCAGATCCCATCTTGTGAGGATTACCTTTACCCCGTTCTTCCAAAAGATCGACCATCGAGTATTACAAACCCTGATCAAACGGATATAATTCGTAACCCGTCTAATGCATAGTTAAGTGTCAACTATGGGGTCTACAAAGACTCCGATTATCCCATTCTTATGATTAATCTCAAATCCAGAAGGAAAATCTGGAAGAGAGGCTTTTTTCAAACGTTGGCCTAACATCCTAATATGACTTTCTCAATATCTTTGATCGACCTTCCCCGTGGAGCCCTCCGCTTTTCCACATGCTTTATGCTTTGAGAGCCTATAACTATTCTGCTGTCAATGGTGAGAAATTGGGCCCGCAAAATAGATGGTTTTCTTTATTCTTCATCCTCCCATCCATCCCAGAGATGTTTGACATTTTCCCATTCCTCGTCAGCCGGATCGAGAGCAGCAGGGATATACTTACATCCTTCAAAATCGTTCGCCGGTGGTGTATATGTACCCCTTTCTATGAGTTTTTCTATATTACCTCTGTAAATCTTGTCAACCTCTTCATTACCCATAGGTTCTTTGTCTATCCATAGATTCTTTGGGTGCAGTGGTTTTTCGTACATCTTCCTGAAAAGTTCCATACGCATATCCTTTATCCAGTTGCTATTTAGGTTCATAGTTCTGAAGTTTCTAAGCGCTTCAATGTCGATTATAGCAGCTACTACGGAGTTGTAACCAGAAGCACTATAGGATATAACATTCCCAAGATAGTCTACGATATGAGAGTTCCCTCCGCTGATGTCAAAGGGGTGTTTCATTCTGGGGTGTATGTATACCGGCCCGACGTTGGGGCAGATCATGTAGACCGAATTGAACTGGGCATGGCCCCGGTTTTGGATCATCCAGCCACCGCCGCCCGGGTAACTACTGGTAGTCATTGGTACAGCTTCGCTGGGGCGGGAGACCACTTCGGCTCCATTGAAAGCGAGAGCTCTTACAGCTTCCGGGTACTCACCATCACTACAGCATATAGTGCCGATGTTGCCTATGTCTTCGGTTTTTAGGACGGGATAAAATGCTTCCAAAGTCTCGCCGAACTTCTCTATCCAGAGGTCGTAGACGTCATGGGGGGTACAAGAATGCTCCCGACACCAGATCATATTCTTGGCAGCTTTATGGACTACCTTACCTTTGGGATCAATGATGAACATAGTGTTGAAAAACCTATCTTTGATGACCTCCGGCCACCTGGCTTTAGATTGACCTATTATGAATGTCTCGTAATGTTTGGCGAGCCTCCCCAAAAAGTCGGTCTCTTCACCTGGGACTTCTATAAACAGATCTCTAGCTGCCACACTGTGGGGCATATTGAAACATTCATCTGTAAATCCTGTCATGGCACCCTCTGAAAGGGCGATGATCTTGACAGGCATATTTATACCCACAACTGACATAGCTCCGTGAATAGCGTCCTCGATGGTAGCGAGATTACGTTTTATATCTGCTCTTTTGCTTATCCCGTAGACAACAGTAGATAACCCCACCGCCATATATGGGGCTATTGGTTTTCTTCTCTCTTTTCCCATATCTTGCCTCCCTCAAATAAGAAATTTTATGTTCTAAAAAAATGAACCGGCCCATCTTGTTAGATGAAGCCGGTCCTTTATCCCCTTTTAATCACAATTTCTTAAGCGCTTGCTGCCTCCAAAGGTTTACTCTTCAGGAATGCCTTGTCCAGCAGTTCCTGGGAGGGGGCCTTTGTGAAAAAGCTTACGGCCAAGAAGACCAAAATATTAATCGCCGTGGCAGGTCCTGCGGACATGGTACATTCTATAGCTCCCCATCCAAAGACAAAGGTGGAAAACAGCAGGAAAGAGACAAATCCCACGATCATAGCGGTAACCCCTGCGAGGTCTGTCGATCTCTTCCAGTATAGACCGAAAAGCAGAGGAACTACCAGGCTTGACAGCAACATTCCCATAGAAGCAGCGAGAAAACTGAGAAGGGTGGTGGGTCTTTTCATAACTACCAAAAATACACCTACACCGATGACTATGGTCACAATCCGGCTCAAAGTAAGCATCGTTTTGGAGGAGACTTTCGGGTTAATGGCTCCTTGGTATATGTCCTTTGTGAGGCTTGAGGTTAAGACTAGAAGATAAGAATCTATGGCACCCATACCGGAAGCGACAAGGGCAACTAGGAAGAAACTAGCAAGCCATACCGGCGCAACCTCTTTCATAGTCAGAGGAAGTATAAGGTCTGGGTTTCCGACAGTCTCAAGGTTGAACATAGTCCTGCCCACCATACCGATAAACACGTCTGTAATCAAAAAGACAGCTACAAAGAAGAGGACTACCAGGATCATCTTCTTCATATCTCTAAGCGATCTCAGGGCGAAAAACCTTATCACAGCAGGGGTTTCAGCCCATGAAGAGAAGGCGGACAAAAATCCGAATGCCAAGATCAGGCTGAAGGGAATGGAAAAAATTCCTTCAAAGCCTCCTTCAAGGGGCCACTGCACGAGTCTGGGATTCTGAGCTAAGAGGCTTTCGTGAAGTCCCCCAAAGCCGCCGATTTTAGCGAAGGAAAGGGCGAAAACCACCACGAGGCAAATGAAAACTATTATCCCCTGGGCAAAATCGGTCCAGCAGACCCCAAAGAACCCTCCGACGCTGGTGTAAATTACCACAAGAAAGGTCACCAGTACAAGTCCCCAGATATATGGGATACCCAGAAGGGCTTCACAGGCAGTTGCTGACCCCACATAGATGGCACCAAGGTAAGTGAACAAAGAGATGATAATGATAATACTAGAGACCACACTCATTCTCCCTGACTCAAACCTCTTTTTGAAGAACTCTGGGAGAGTTGTAGCGTCCAACTTCCCGCTCATCCTGCGCAGAGGCAAAGCCAATATCCAGAAGCAGAGGACTATAGATATGATTATGTTCAAAGGGACTATGGTCCATGCCCCGTATCCTGCTAGGAAAGCCAGTGTTGGAGCCCCCATCACAAACGTGATATGGAGCCATGTGGCTAAAAAGGAAAGCCCAAGAACAACTGGTCCCAGCCTCCTGGATGCCAGGAAGTAGTCCTCCATGGTTTTTGTTCTCTTGGAGCCGAAATATGCGATAACCATAACACCTGCCAGATAAATCCCAAGAAATATCCATGTTCCTGCTTGCATTTTTAACCTCCTAACCTTTTTACTTTATAGAAGTCTAACCTTCGACGTCTTCTGAGTCCTCCTCGATCTGCTTAGGCAGGATAACAAAGGCCCAAAAAATCCCTAACAAAATACTCACGATGGTGGGAATAATCCACAGAATCAATTGAATTCCCATTTTGCACCTCCTTTCTTCGATTTAATTATGAAACTTATTATCGTAGCTCCGACACGGCCCCTCATGATCCTATTATAGAGTCAGGGTAAGTCTATAATAATTTGCGCTGTTATTTGCGAAAGTCAAACTAGGTCAAATAGCAAGGAAAGTCAAGCACAGAGACGCAAAACCTCCCACCCAAGGCCAATGCTCCACCAGTAAAGACTCACCTAGATTACTCGGTTTCCCAGATCCCATCCTGTGAGGATTACTTATATAAAGATCTTGATTATCCGATTGAGACTTATGTCTCCTGCAAAAGCTGCCGTAGGATTGACGGACAGGTTCGTCAAAATCCAGCCAAGGTAGCACTTACACCCAAAAAGTTCCATCATTGAACACACCTACCACTACACTTTTAGGAGCATTCACAGACTATGACAGCATAGTCTAGCCCCGAAGCCGCATATCCTGTGGCCCCCTTTCCCTTGACAATATACCGGTAATTTGCTAATTGACTCAACTTTAGCTACTGAGTCGGTCTTCACCTGAGGCATTGCGAGCCCATTCTTAGTGCTGAATCCATTGAAACACACAAAAAAGTGGCCATAGACGAGGATGTGAGGTCTGAAAATCGGCGACGGGAGTGAAAATTAGACTCAATATCCAATCAAAATGCGGTGACTAAATAGACGAGGAGGCAAAGTAAATGACTGACAAAAATTATAAACCTATTACCATTACACCAAATTTTTATCAGATTGGCACCCATGACTTTCCGGCGTATTTATCAATAGGGGAGGATGGGATGATCATCGAAGGGGGTACCGGACCCACTACAAAGATTATGATACAACAGATAGAAAAGTTGGACATTGATCAGAAAAGGATAAAGTACATTGCCCTCACCCATAGCCATCCTGACCATATTGGTGCACTGCCTTATTTGAAGCATCTCTGGCCTCACGCTCGAGTGGTGGCCAGTCCGGCGGCGGCAGAAGCCCTCAGCACGGAGGAAATGCTCAAGCCGTTCCTTTACGTTGACCGCAGCATCGGCGAGATAATGAAGGCAAAAGGAGAAATCGAGGAATTGCCTCCTGCGCCGGAAGAATATAATTTTCAGGTCGATTGGGCGGTTGAGGAAGGGGATAAAATAGATTTGGGGACCGGGATTGTATGGACAGTTTACCATACGCCTGGTCACTCCCCCTGCCATATGGCTTTGTTTGAGGAAAAAGAGTGTATGCTGGTTATAGGAGATGCTACTGGGTTCTATGTTCCGGAAAAGGACGTTTTTTGGCCCAATTACTTCCAATCCCTTGAAAAATACTGCAATACAATCCGAAAACTGGCTGCGCTGCCTGCTCAGCGCGGAGCCCTTAGCCATAATTGCGTTATTGAAGGGAATGTGGGACAGCACTTCGAAAAAGCACTCAAGGCAACCGAGCGTTACCATACAGAGATAATGGAAAGGATAGATGCCGGCGAGGATGTTAAAAAAATCGCTAGGGAGAAGGCTGAATGGGTGAACAGCTTAACTGATATCCAGCCTTTTGAGGTGATGGTTAATCTGAGCAAACTTCTGATCAAGTGTTCCCAGAGGGATGCCGATAAGCCCAACTTATTTGCCCCCATTCAAGAAACATAAGGAATGATGACCCCCAAACCTAGTATGCTACCATCTAAAAGCAATCCGTAGCGTGAAAAAGAATGAATGTATATGCGGTGGGGATTGATATTGGCTCTGCCTTTTCAAAAGGGGTAATCATTGATGATCGAAAGGTGCTTTGGTCCTCTATTACTCCGTCTAGAGGGGATTACAAGCTCACTGGTAACAATCTGAAGGATGAGCTGCTTGCCAGGACAGAATTGTCGCCGAAGGATATTGGCTTTATTGTTGCTACCGGGTCTGGTGCGAAAACGGTGGGCTTTGCGGATGCTGTTAGAATAGACATATCCTGCCACGCAAAGGGGATTTATTCTCTCTTCCCATCAGTAAGAACAATCGTTGATATTGGTGATCTCTACAGTAAGGCCTTCCGAATTGATGAAAATGGAAACCTGCTGAGATTCTTGCTGAGCGGTAAGTGCGCCGGGGGGAGCGCGCGAGTATTAAAGGTGATCGCAAAAGTACTGCAGGTAAAGATTGAAGATTTGGGAGCGTTATCCTTAAAGTCGAAAAAGAGAGTTGATTTTAACACGAACTGTGCTGTTTTTGCCGAGTCTGAAGCAATATCCAGAATAGCTGAAGGGGCAGCAAAGGAGGACCTGCTTGCTGGGATTCATAGGGCCTTGGCAGCTCAGCTCGATGGTCTGGCAGAGAGGGTAGGAGTGAAAAAAGATTACGCTTTGGTCGGAGGTGGGGCAAAAGATGAGGGTCTGGTAAGGGCGCTGGAAGAGGTGACCGGTTATCCTATTATTGTACCACCTGAGCCTCAACTGACTGCTGCTCTTGGTGCCGCGATTATGGCCAGGGAAGCGGGCAAGTTATAACTTCCTTAGTTGGGATTAGCTCTAAGAGAGAACTTGTTTTGGGGGCTTGCCTAGAAAGCAACTAAATTTACAAGGGGAGACACTGCTGATGAATCAAAAGAACAGTAGCAGCATGGCCAGGGTTGAACGATATTACCAGGACTATGGACTAAGGGCGAGAGAACTGAAGGAAGAGGGGAAACGGTTCATTGGTTACCTCTGTTCTTTTGTGCCGGTGGAGATCATTAATGCAGCGGGCTTCTTCCCTTTCCGTTTACGGGGGGACGTGCATGAGCCGATTACCAAGGGAGATACCCAGTTAGAGACCATCGCATGCCCATTCATGCGCAGTTGCTTCGACCTCTCGCTGAAAGGTATGTATGATTTCTGTGAAGGTCTTGTTATTCCCCATGCTTGTGACAGCATGACCAGGGCTTACAGCGTGTGGAGGTATTCGTTGGGATTTCCCTATTCCCACTTTATAAATATCCCCCATGGCGTAAGCGAACCGGCACTTGAATTTTTTAAGGCTGAGCTTAATACGTTTAGGAAAAGCCTGGGCAGGTATGCGGGAAGAGACATAAAAGACGGTGATCTTGCTGAGGCCATAGAGTTATATAATAAGAACCGAAACAAGGCGAGAGCTTTGTACGAGCTGAGAAAGGCCGATCCGCCGCTTATCTCTGGTTCAGAGGTAACCAGGGCACTAACCATTGCCATGAGCCTGCCTGTTACCGAGGCGACTGCATTATTCGAGGACGTCTTAGCAGCACTCCGGGATAAAAAAGTATCTCCGTTGCAAAAGGCACCACGCATAATGGTTGACGGCGCCTGCATCGACAATATCGATGTTTTCAAACTCATTGAGGATAGCGGTGCTAATGTGGTTGCTGATAACCTTTGCATAGGTACCAGGGATTACTGGCTCCATGCGAACACTGAGGGCGATCCCATGGATGCACTCAGTCGTCGATACTTGGACAAACTCAATTGTCCCAGAACTTATCGGGATAAAGTTGGAGAGACCTATGAGGAAGATCTTGAATCACGATTTGGTAACATGGGAGCGTTAAGTAGGGAATTCAAGGTGGATGGTGTTATTCTCTATGTCTACAAGTACTGCGATCCCTTCGGTTTTGAGGTTCCTGCACGGAAAGCATACTTTGACTCCCTGAACATTCCAGTCCTCTACCTAGAGGATGAATACTCAGCAGGTACTATCGGCCGATTACGAACAAGGATTCAGGCATTCCTTGAGATGATCGGATAAGATGATTTTTTCACCTTAACGGAGGGAAAAGATTTCCGGAATTCTTATCTGAGCCCTCAATGCTGACTCCTGACTTCTGGGTATCGTTTTAAGGACTGCTCAAACAGACTTATGGCTTGATGTTACATCCAATTTGCTTAACAGTTCAATGAGGAGGTTTTGGGAAATGGCTGAGGAGGAAAAAAGGGAAAAAAGAGAGAAAAGAAGGACTGCAACCAAGGCTGCTGCTATGATCGGCCCCATGGTAAAGGAGTTTATTGGCGCTACGCATCGGGCCAAGCAGGAAGGAAAGAAGCTAGCGTATACTTTTATTTGTTGTTTTTACGAGGAAATCATAAGAGCAATGGATATTATTCCTGTGTGGACTGAAAATTTCGCGGGCATCTGCGGGGCAAAGCGAGATGCGGATCGCTTCTTAGCACGGGCCGAGTCGTTAGACTTCTCCCGATCTCTTTGTACCTATGCGCTATGTGGTATCGGGTTTGACCAGTGGCGAGAAGAGTTGGGGGAGATGCCCCCTGATCCTCCTTGGGGAGGACAGCCAAGACCTGATTTTATGCTCTCCAGCGGGCAAATCCTATGTGATCCGAGAAACAAGTGGTACCAGGCTGTGCAGCAGTTTATGCCCGACGTTCCTATTTACAATCTGGGCTTGCCTTGGCCTCTTTATGAAGATGACATTGAGGTTTCCGAAGTTGAGGACTATTACATCAAGTATATTGTTTCGGAGTTACGGGGACTCATCAAATTTTTAGAAAAGCAAACCCAGAGGAAAATGGACTATGATCGGCTGAGTGAACTGGTTGACCTCAGCGAGAGGACCTGGAATCTAATCTGGGAGACCTATGAACTGAGGAGAGCAGTGCCCACCCCGATGGGTACTGGAGACGCGATGAACACCATGGTGCCTTTGGTATTTATGATGGCAACCCAGGAAGGCTATAATTTTTTTGTGGAGCTTAACAAGGAACTTAAGGAAAAGATTGCCAGGAAAGAAGGCGTTATCGAGGATGAAAAATACCGGCTCATTTGGGGTGGGGGGTTACCCTCATGGTTTGCCCTTAAAGACTTCAATTACTTTAACAGTAAGGGAGCGGTCTTTCCGGTGGAGACCACCTACCGTTTGATCGAACCTTTGTATCGTCTCAACATCCCGGAAACCAATGATGCTCTTGAACGATTAGCATACAGGTGGTTCCGGCACTGGACCTACTGGTATGACAAGGCGAAAAAAAGACCTGGGTCTGAGCCGGATGTGGAACGGTTAATCCAGTATATTGAAGACTACAAAATTGATGGGGTGGTAATGCATGAGGCATTCTCCTGTAGGACCTGGCATCTTGGTCTTATCTGGCAACTCAACCAACTAAAAAAGATCTACAAGCCGATCCCGGTCCTCGTGCTGGGACCAAACGGAGAGAAGAAGGAGGAAAACAGAGAGCTGCCTTCTTTGATTCTGGAAAGCGATATCATTGATATAAGCTCCTACTCTGAGGTAGACACAAGAAACCAGATTGATGCGTTTATCGAGATCCTGGAGTCAGTTAAGAAGCAGGGGATGTAACGACTAATCAAGAATGACGGATTATTTCGCCGGGATTGATATCGGTTCTACCATGACCAAGGTGGTGATCATGAAAGAGGGGATCATCTCCTCGGTAATAGGACCTACTGGTGCGGAACAGCGAAGGTTAGCTAATCGGGTAATGGAGAAGGGATTAGAGCAAGCTCACCTTTCCTTTTCGTCCATTACCTACCTTGTGGCCACTGGCTATGGTAGGCTTAATGTTCCCTTTGCAGATAAGCAGGTAACGGAGATAGGCTGTCATGCCAAGGGGGCGGCATTTCTTTTTCCGGAGGCAAAAACCGTAATAGACATTGGAGGGCAGGACAGCAAAGCCATTAATATTGAGAAAGGCAGGCCGGTTGATTTTGTGATGAATGACAAATGTGCTGCCGGCAGTGGGCGATTCTTGGAGATTATCGCGGATGGGTTGGGGATCACACTTGAGGAAATGGCTGAATTGTCATTGAAAAGCAATCATCCTATAAAAATAGGGAACCTCTGTACGGTCTTTGCTGAGCAAGAGGTAGTAGGGAGGTTAGCTGAAGGTGCTCCTCTTACTGATCTCATTGCCGGCATTCATGAGGCGCTTGCCTCCAGAGTTGCGAGCATGGCAAAGAAGCTCAAGGTGGCCGATGCTGTTGTAATCACCGGGGGAGGGGCAAAAAACCGGGGATTGGTAAAGGCACTTTCAGATATATTGGGCCATCGCCTGCTGGTCCCCTCGGAGCCATTGCTTACTGGTGCGTTTGGTGCTGCGCTCCTGGGACGCGATATTGCCCACAAGGCCCGAAGCAATGGGAGGCCTTTAGAGCGAAAAGAAGGTTCTCTAAGGGAGGTGGAGGTTTTCTAGTTATTTTATGGGGTCACCCATTTCACATTTCCATTTCCGCATATGCTGTAGCTGTATCAGCCCAGCATTGCTACCTGTCAAGGCTAGTATCTTAAGCTATATTATATGGGCCTGCTTTTGGGGTAATCTCCCAGACATCCTGATAATAGATACAGTGGCTGGGGCAGGCATTGACACAAGCCGTCTGTAGCCCCCTCTCGAGCACATCTGCACAAACGCCGCAATTCAAGCAACGATCGGCTTCGGCAGTAGCTACTTTCTCATCTGGGATAGCCACGACCCTTTTCTTGGAGTCTCCTTCTAATGGCGACCCATTCAGCAGTCTAAAGTCTATTGACCTGCCTTCCTTCAAATCCATACCGCTCAGGTAGCGGTCAATAGAAATGGCCGCTTCCTTACCCGCTGCAATGGCGCCGATGACATCACTCGGACCAGACACCACATCGCCGCCTGCGAAGACACCCTTAATATTCGTCCCCAGTGCGAAGCTGTCTACCCTGATGGTATCTGCCAGGCCTCTATCTACCTCTTGGAAAGCCGCCCCTTCCGGTTTTTGCCCAATGGCAACTATTATTGTATCTGTTTCTAGAGTAGGGGCTGGACCTTCACAATATTCTGGAGCGAACGTGCCATCAGCCTCCCGAACAGAAGTGCACGCGATAGTGTCTAAGCCGGTAACCTTTCCATCCTTAGTCAAAATCACTCTCGGACCTAAGGAGGGATGTATCATTAACCCCTCTTTCTCTGCCTCCTCAATCTCGTAGGCCTGAGCGAGCATCCTGTCTTTACCGGTTAGATCCCGGCTCTCCAAACAGACAAGATGAACCTCTTTGGCCCCACGACGTAAGCAGACCCTGGCCGCATCGACAGCAGCATTACCACCGCCAATAACCGCCACCCGGTCGCCTAGATTGACACTTCCTCCAGAATTCACCTGCTCTAAGAATTCCAGGACATGGATTACACCTTCAGCGTCTTCATTGGGGATACCAGGCTTCAGGCTCGTGGGGCAACCAATGCCTAAGAATATCGCCCTATACCCTTGATTAAAGATATCCTCAAAGTCATCCACTGGAGTATTTGTCTTTATCTCTACTCCTAGCTCCTTGATGTAGCTTATCTCGTTATCTACTGCCTCTCTGGGCAACCTAAACTCAGGAATACCATAGCGTAACAGACCACCAGGCTGTGACTTAGCCTCGAACACGGTAACCGGGTAACCCTGTCTGACCAGGTCATAGGCGCATGACAAGCCTGCTGGTCCAGAGCCCATGATAGCTACGTTATCATTCTTCGTCTTTTTCACCGGGGTCGCCTTCTCCCTCCCCCCTTGCCTCTCATAGTCAGCTACGAAGGCCTTTAGAGAACGGATAGACACCGGCTCATCCAGCGTCCCTCGCTCGCAATTTGTCTCACAGGGATGAGTGCACACTCGACCCAAGACCCCGGCAAAAGGTGTGATTTCCCTCACCACCTCAAGAGCCTCCTTGAACCTACCCTGTGAAGCAAGGCTTACATAGTGCCAAGCATTCAGCTCAGCCGGGCAGGCGAGCCGGCACGGAGCAGGAGCAGCGCGCCCGCACTCGGTAACGAAGTAATTGAATCGCCACCGGTCACCTACTTGTCTCACATCAGGATAGACCCTTATCCACCTGGGCCCTACTGGCAGATTATGCTCTTGCTTACAGGCCACTTCACAGGCGAAGCAACCATGACAATTCTCAGCAACGGTCATGCGTTTATATTCTTTAAGCATTAGTGTGCCTCCTCTTGGTTCACCGGATATATGTTACACATCAAGGCCCTCAGGTTGGCTGCACCCATCGAGACATCGAAGGTGCTGGGGTCATTATCGGTGAGGATATTGCTACCAGACTGGTCCCAACCATGTCCTGGGTCTTTCTGCTCGGGGAACCACCAGCCATGCTGGATGCATACCACCCGTGGGTCAATCCCCGGGGTGATCCTAGCCCGCTGCTTGATTCTTCCCCTTGGACTCTCGATGTACACCCAATCGCCTTCCTTGATGCCGTACCTTTCAGCTACCTGAGGGTGCATTTCAATGATGGGGTCAGGGTGACACTCACGGAGCCAGGGAATCATGCGATGCTCGGAATGGAAGAAGACAGGTGACCTGGGTCCGGTAATCAGAATATATGGGTACTCCTTTGTCATTTCTGGCTTGCTTACCGGGCTCTCGGGTATTTCTATGTACCGCGGCAGCGGGTCGTAGCCCCATCTTTCAAAAGTGGTGCAATAGAGCTCAAACTTCCTCGTGGGGGTGGAGAAGCCCTTTTCCTCGTACTTTCTATACCTCACCTCACCTCTCAGATAGGGCTTATCCTTTACCTGGGCCCAGGTAACACCGCCAGGCTCCAGTATAGAATCAAGGTCATCCTCGACTGTAGCACCCCAGCCTTTCTGCCCCATTCTTCTACCTAATTCGTTCCATATCTCGAAGTCAGACTTGCATTCGCCAATCTGCACGATTTTTCTTCTGGGGAACAGGTACCCGTGCCGGAAGAAGAATCCACCGGTATAGTCCGCCTCAACCCAGGTAGCTGCCGGCAGGAAAATATCCGCTAACTCCGCGGTTGGCGTCAGGAAGAAATCGGCTACCGATAGGAATTCGACCTGACTTAGCGCCTTACGGACTTCCTTGGCATTCGGCCTGGTGACAACCGGGTTGGAGGCTTGGATCATAATCGCCTTGATGGGGTAAGGCTTGCCGGTAAAAATGGCGTCCCAAACATACTTCTCCGGTAACAGCCCGATCATCTTGCAAAGCTTATGAGCATCGCCGGCCAGGTACTTGGCCTTCTGTTCAGGGGCTAGCTCTCTATGATAGGTAAATTCACTAATCGTTTTCCCTTTTGGCGGCAAGAAAAAGGCAGCTCCACCAGGTACATCCAGGTTACCGGTGATGGCTACCAGGTCAATGAGAAGACGGTCAGCATCGATACAGTTGATGGTTTGCTCAATAGGCACTCCCCATTGTATGGTGGCGGGCTTTGTCTTGGCGAAAAGCCGGGCCGCTTCCCGTATCTTATCCGCTGGAACCCAGGTGATCTGCTCAACCTTCTCCAGGGGATATTCTTTCACCCTCTCCACAAATTGTTCCCAGCCATGAGTATATTTTTCAACGAATTCCTTATCATAAAGCCCTTCGCTAATGATCACGTTGGCCATACCCAGCGCTAGCGCAGCATCTGTACCCGGCCTGAGCTGGAGCCAGATATCAGCCCTGCTTGATAAGTAAGTTAACCTGGGATCGATTACAATCAACTTCACCCCCTGTGCCATTACCCGAGACAAGTTTTCACCCGTGTACTCATCGGCGTTGACCCAGAGAATGTTGTTCGCCCATACCATGACACACTTTGGGTTGCCATCGTAGTCAGCTATCGGCAGATTGCCACAGGTAACCAGAGAGGCACCGACCCTGGAGAGATAGCAGAAATGTCCGGCAGCAATGACATTGGGCGTGCCCAGGAGATTGCCAAACCTGGCTAGAAAGGACTCACCTTCTCTTGAGGTGCCCTGTCCCAGTACAATGGACTCAGGGCCATAGTCCTTTATTACCTGCTTTAGTTTGCTGACAATGGTATCAAAGGCCTCATCCCAGGAGATTCGTTGCCACTTGCCCTCGCCTTTTTCACCTGCCCGCTTGAGAGGGTACGTGACCCGGTCCGGATGATACACTAGCTGTTGAAAGGCCAAACCCTTACTACACATACTGCCGTGATTGGTAGGGAAGTCAGGGTCGCCTTCAATCTTGACGATAGTACCATCCCTCACGTGAACCAGAACCCCACAACCACCGTGGCAGCCACGGCAATTACTTTTGATTATTTGCTCTTTATTGGATTCAGTCATGTTGCCTCCTTATGCATTTTCTCCAGTATTCACCTATGCCTACGTGGCTACAATTTACTACGGTCTCGACCCGTTCTTATCACACACATAACTTCTTCCATTCGAACCTCCTAAGCTTTAATTGTGCAACCGATGCAGACCTGAGAAACGCTGGCGCGGATGATACCTTCCGTATCGTTGTGTTTACATCCCCTGTTGTCTAACAATTACTTATCCGCCCAGTATTTTGCACGGATTTCCTTTTTAAGAATTTTCCCCTGAGGGTTTTTGGGTAGAGATTCCACGAACTCTACTGCTTTGGGTGCCTTGTAATGTGCGATGTGTTTCCTGCAGAAGCTGATGATGTCTTCCTCTGCGGCCTGGGCATCCTTTTTAAGGACCACCAAGGCATGAACTCTCTCTACCCAATAGGGATCCGGAATACCGATGACTGCAGCCTCAGCGACTGCCGGATGCCGGTAGAGAACATCTTCCACTTCTTTCGGGTAAACGTTTTCACCTCCCGTAATGGTCATGTCGTTCTTCCTGTCCGCGATATAAATGAAACCCTTCTCGTCGTAGTATCCCATATCCCCCGTATAAAGCCATCCGTCCCGAATCGTCTGATTTGTCTCATCGGGTCTACGCCAGTACTCCACCATAATTCTCTCGCTTCGCACAATAATCTCACCTATCTGCCCGGGTGGAAGGTCATTGTCTTCCTCGTCAACAATTCTCATGTGTACCCCGAGACAGGGTTGACCGCAGGAAGCGAGCACCTTCTGTTCTTCAGGGTCTCCGTCAAAAGCGCGGTGTGCGGCCTTGGAGAGGACCGTCGTGTGGGGGCCGGATTCGGTTAGCCCATAACCCTGGATGAATACCGGCCCAAAAACCGAAAGGCCTTGTCTTAGGACTTCCGTCGGCATGGGAGATGCCGCATACCATATTCTCTTGAGGCTGTGTAGATTATACTGTTCGATATCGGGGAGATTCAGCAGGGATACAAGCTGTGTCGGGACAATATGGACGTCCGTAATTTGCTCCTTCGCAATGGTCTGTAGTGCGGCGGCCGGATCGAAGGAAGGCCGGGGCATGATGACATTACACCCACCCACCAGGAAAAAGGGCCATATGTGGCTGTCTCCACCGACATGAAACATCGGCAGAACAACGAGGTGCCGATCGCCAAATTCTACCCCGATGTCCAGCGCCTTAATACAGGTATTTTCCATCTTGCGTTTGTGAGTATAAATAGCCCCGCGTGGGGTCCCTGTGGTGCCGCTGGTATAGAAGATAACAAGGGGATCCTCTTCCCTGACCTTGGGTTCCGGTTCTTCCTTTGAATGGCTCTCCAGCACTTCCCAATAGGCTATCATGTGCCCTTCCGCATTACCAAAGGCCAAGGTGAATTTTGTCTTGGAGAGATGTTTACGGACCCTATCGATAATTGCAACGAATTCAGGTCCGAGGAACAGGACCCTTGCCTCCGAGTCATCTATAAGATGAATAAGTTCTTCAGCTTGCAGGCGGGGATTGAAATGGGCGAGCACAAAACCTCCCTTCATGGCCGCCCCGAAGACCTCGGGATATTCCAGCCGGTTCCATGACAGGATTCCAATGACATCTCCCTTTTGGATACCCAGGGCCTGAAGGCCATGGATGAGGCTATTAACCCTCTCGTTAAAACGTTTAAAACTTATCCTTTCTGAACCACACACGAAGGCTTCACTGTCCGGATAGAGGATGGCATTTCTGTAAATGATGTCTGCAAAGGTCCCTAACTGATAACGGCTCAGTTCTCGCAATATGAGTTTATCTGACATGCCTTCCGCCTCCAACTATGTTTTCATTCTTGCCTGTTGCACTCTTGCATCCCGTCCTCTATTGTCAGTCTTGAGGATTAATGTTCAACCGTTGTTTTCGAATCATAAGTTCCTGAAAGATCGATATCATAGTTTCATTCATATCTACCATATTCCTTGGTGTACTCTATCATCACTTTTACATTTTCATGTTTTGCCTCATCGATAATGGAGCCACAATCCACCATCAAACCGCCATCTTTCCCAACGACATGAATGAGTTCTTTGACCTAGGTCTTTACTTGTTCAGGTATGCCTGTACTGAGGTTGAGTTGATAGTTGATAAGAAGCTTGAGTCGAGTAGACCGGTTTCGCCCCCTATGGATTCAGATTCCTCCCCCGTGCAATAAGATACTTACAGCTACATTGCAAAGAGCAACATCGTTTTCTTTTTTGAACACCCGCATGCCCATCCACTGGCTTTCTTGATTATATGGAGGGTACGAAACTTAAGAGTCTTAGTACTTTACTCTAGGCTTTCGATAATAATCTCAGTGGCAAGCCTAGCACCTATCCCCGGAACTAGAGCACACTTTTCGAAACCCTTCGCCCTTGCGAAGGCCGCCATGTTCTCTGCGCTGGCCGCGGGATCCATGTAACGTCCAAATATCACGTCTTCCTGTATCTTAGGGCATACTACAGAACCTAATTCCTCTTCGAAGCGGGGCATAAATTTCCGGGCAGCAATTATAGTTGCACCAGTACCTTCATAATCCAGCATGTCATCACTGCCAAAATAGAGCCCAAGGGCAATCAGGCCCCCGGTTACGCCCCCACACATCCAGCCGGTCCCACCGAAGCCAGGAAATGGGGACAAGGCTTTAATAATCCCCATATTGCCCAGACCAAATTCTTGCATCACGGCAAGAGCGGTACCCTTGGGACAATTACGGCCAAGAAAATTATATTCCTCGCCCCGCCGCTGAACGCGATCTAGGATTTGCTGCTTGTTGGCCAAAATCTCGTCCCGGTTGAGTGTCTTCCTAGGGATTCCCTCCGCAGCCAGTTCTTTAATTCTGGCCTCAATGGCTGGCACATCCCAGACTCTTTCTGCCAGTTCCTGTACCCTTGTCTTTAGTGCCTCATAGTCTGCCATAGCTTAGCAACCTCCTTATTCGATTACGTAAAGATACACGCAAGTAGCTCCAGCCTCAGACGTATCATCCGCCGTGAATAGCTTGGATAACGTGCACATGGACCCCGCACCGCATTTTATCATCCGTCTTGAGGATTCGGCCTTCCATAGCAACCACTGCCCCTTGGGATTCTGGAATTCCCAGAAGGGCGAGAAGGTCTTTAACCTTAGCCCCATCTGGAATCTCAACCTCAATGCCCTGTGAATGCTGGTAACCCGGGAAACGTTGGCTCAAAGTCCCGTATAATTTGACCCTCATCTTCATTCTTGATTCCCGTTAGAAATCAAAGGTACTGTCTAGCTCCTCGTCACTGATGACAAAGACTGTGTTATGAGGGGGTAGAGGTTCTTCATAGAAAAACCTGGGCAATCGATCGTCCTGATTCGTAAACCCCGCCTTTCTATTGAATTCCCTCTCTGCTTTCAACACCCGGATACCCATGCCGTGCGGGAAGTCGTCCGGTCCAAGCTGGGTGCCCAATTTGGCGTTTATCGCCTTCCGAAACGCCTCGCTGCCTTCGGGGTTCAAAATGGCTACAGTCGCCATAAAGCATAGTCCCGTGCTGTCAAAAGCGGCCATGGTGGTTTGAAGGTATCTGGAGGCCTCAACCTGCCCTTCCGCTTTCAATGGATCGAGCTTTTGTTCCAAATATGCCCCGACTACGTTTCCCGCCGTGTGATCGGCACCCATGGGTGAAGTGGCAAAGGTAACGCCATGACCCAGCATGGCCCTCGGATCATAGGCGGCAATGCTCTGCCCCTTGACCACGGGAACGCGGGCGTGGTTGAAATACTTGCCTATAGCAGCGGGACCGTTTCCAAGGATCTTACCGAATTCTGTGCCCTTGCCAATCTCTTCTACCATCTCTATGGCCGCCTTGCGATTCCCAAACTCTTTATACCCGGCATCCATAGCAACAGCAACGGCCACCCCCGTGCTCATGGTGTCAACCCCAATGTCATCGCAGAGATTATCGAGTTGAGCAATCGTGTCCAGATCAGCAATGCCTGTCATACCGCCCATCGCCCACATAGTCTCATACTCCAGGGAACTGGTTACATACTTCCCCTCTCTATCCACAAATTCGTTGGAGCAATGGATGATGCACTGGGCGCAGCCCATATGGGTCGTATTTCCGCCCCGTTCTTGGATAAGCTTGGCCATGGCCTCCCCGCTGATCTTCTCCCAACCATCCAACACGCCTTTTCTAGCATTGTAACTGGGAAAGGCGCCCATGGAATTGACGGGAGCCATGAGGCCGGCGGTGCCGAGGGCGGGCATCACTTTACTGTTCATATAATCCTCTTTTACGGCCTTGGCAACGGCCTTGGCCGCTTCCTTGAAGGCCTTCGGATCGGCTATGGGGTCAGCGCTCTTCCCGCGCTGATCTACAATCAGGGCCTTAAGCCCCTTGGCTCCCATAGCCGCACCCAAGCCCCCTCGACCTGCGGCGCGGCAGGGGCGACCATCGATGTCAGAAGACTGTATAGAGGCTGCGGTCAGCCTATACTCACCAGCTGGCCCGATACAGAGCACTGAGGTTTTCTCTCCATAGACCTCAAGAATCTTTTCCACGAGTTTGTAAGTTCGCATTCCTTTATACTCTTGGGCTGGAATAAGGCTTGCGTCTCCCTTCTCGTCTATCCTGAGGAAGCTGAGTTCTCCTTCCGGCGCTTGCCCTTCGACAACTATCGCAGTAATTCCCAAACGGCCTAAAGCCGCAGCAACGGTTCCCCCCGCATTGCTCTCTTTGACTGTCCCTGTCAGCGGGCTTTTCGCCCCTATGGATATTCGACTGGTATTGACCAGAGGTGTACCACTTAAAAGGCCCGGGGCAAAAATGAGCTTATTTTCCGGTCCCAGGGCATCACATTTTGGCGGCACCTCTGCGTTGATCATGATTGATGTAAGGCCCCTGCCGCCAAGCCCCATGTAATCCTGTGGCACATCTTCCACAGTAATGGTTTTTTCGTTCATGTTCACCCTTATAAACTTCATACCTGGCCTCCTTTCATTCATTTCCCTGAATCCATAAACCATTTGCTCCCACAAGTGCCATGATCTTTGTCGATGTGGTATTACTGAACGCCTGAATTCATATGTGCTGTGCTACCTGCGTGCCTATTCTTTCCCTGGAAAAAAGACAAATTTGCGTGGGGCTAGAGTCTCAGAACCGGTTTGATCACACGCCCTTTTTCCATATGTTCCACCGCCTGGTTTATTTCATCGAACGGATAGAATGTAATCAATCGGTCAAAGGGAAACCGCCCCTGGCTGTACAATTCAATCAATTTGGGGATAAACAGATCCGGAATGGCATCGCCTTCGATGATCCCTCGAACTGTGCGGCCGTTCATGATCAGATCCATATCCAGGCTGACCTCCGTGCCCGGTGGCACAACCCCGAGGAGTCCGCAAACCCCGCAGCGGGGCAGGGCGTCCACAGCCTGCCGGAGAACCTTGGGATTGCCGACACACTCCAGGGTGAAGTCCGCACCCTCACCGGTAATGTCCTGGATGGCCTCAACCGGATCCATCTCCCCGGCGTTTATGGTATGTGTGGCGCCGAATTCCTTTGCCATCTCGAGGCGATCCGAATTGATATCCACGGCAATAATGGTGGTACAACCGCACACGAGAGCACCGAGAACAGCACTCATCCCGACCGGGCCGACACCGAATACCGCGATGGAAGCCCCTGCCTTGGGACGAAGCGAATTCATAACCGCACCGGCACCGGTCATAACGCCGCACCCTAGGGGGCCGAGAATTTCGAGAGGAACGTCTTTTCTCACCTTTACGATGTTCCGTTCGTTGGCCAGCGCGAAGTTGGCAAAAGAAGACTGGCTGAAAAAAGAGCCGTGGATTACCTGATCGCCCTTTCGCAAGGTCGTCGTACCATCCGGACGGGCGCCGTTGAAATTGAGCGAGAAAAAATTCACGCAATAGGGATCATTGCCTGCCTTGCATGCAGGGCATACACCGCAGGAGTTCCAGGTTAATACCACATGATCGCCCGGTTTTACCTTGGTCACCCGCGCCCCCACCTTTTCAACAACGCCAGCCCCTTCGTGTCCGAAGACACTCGGCAGCGCGCGCGTGGGTGGGATCGGTAAATGCAGGTCCCGGGCGGCCAGATCCGTGTGGCATATGCCGGCATCGACTATCCGCACCACTACCTCATCGTCGTTCGGATCACTGAGTTCAAGTTCTTCAACACTGAAATTTCCCGATTTCTCAAAAACCACCGCGGCCTTAATTTTCATTTTTTCCTCCTGAGCTTGGAATGCTTTCCGTCAATTGGTTATTAATGAGTGTTACTCTACATGGATTCAAAAAGCATCGTACCCGCTCTTGCCATCCCTCTTTATTTATTAGCTGTTTATCGTGCCTTGCATCATTAGCAGGAGGCGTTACATTAGAGACCCAAATATGCCTTTTTTATGAGCTCTTCTTGTAGAAGCTCTTTACTTTCTCCTGCTAAGATTACTCGCCCATTTTCCAGCACGTATGCCCGATTAGCTATCTCCAGGGTTTGTTGGACATTCTGCTCAATCAGGAAGATGGCAATGCCCTGGTCGCGGAGCCCCTGTATGATGCGGAAGATTTCGTCCACCAATAGCGGTGCCAGGCCAGATGACGGCTCATCAATGATGCACAGCCTCGGCCTTGACATTAAACCCCGGCCCATAGCTAACATTTGCTGTTCGCCACCGCTTAATGTTCTGGCTAATTGCCCTTGTCTTTCTTTTAATATGGGGAAAAGTTCATAGACCTTATCAAGGGTTTCTTGCCTATGTTTCCACACACGTTTAGTATAGGCACCCATCTCCAGGTTTTCACGCACCGACATGTCGGGAAAAAGTTTTCTCCCCTCGGGTATATGAGAAATACCCAGTCCCACAATGGCGTGAGGTTTTAGCCCATCTATTCTCTTGTCAAGGAACTCCACACTACCCGATACAGGATGCACCAAACCGGATATAGTATTAAGAAGTGTGGTTTTACCGGCTCCATTGGCTCCAACCAAGGAGACTATTTCCGCCTCGTCGATTCTTAAAGAAACGCCCCATAATGCCTGAATCTTGCCATAAAAAGTATCTATGTTGCTAACTTCCAGCATGAGTCCTCTCTCCTAAATATACCTTGATAACTGTTTTGCTGGTGGCAATCTCCTGTGGCGTTCCTTCGGCAAGCTTTGCACCGTGATGGAGTACTATAATCCGTTCACACGCGTTCATAATTGCTTTCATGACGTGCTCGATCATAAAAATGGTAATCCCCTTATCCCGAATCCTGGTTACCAATTCCATGGCCTGGGCTAACTCAGCGGGGTTTAACCCCGCCATCATTTCATCAAGCAATAATAGTTCGGGATTGGTTGCCAACGCTCTGGCTACTTCAAGTCGCTTCTGGTTAGCCAGGGTCAGGTCTTTCGCAGGAATCGCTTTCATTGCTGATAACCCCACAAACTCTAATAATGCTGTGGCTTCTCTTACGGCATCCGCTGATGACATACTGGGTGACATCCCAAAATACGAGCCCAGTACGACATTGTTAAGAACCGGCATATCGGGGAAAACTTTAACCATTTGAAAAGTCCTTGCCACTCCCATCCTACAGATTTTACAGGGCGATAAGCCGGTAATGTTTTCGCCTTTAAATCTTATTGTCCCTGATTTGGGCGTAAGAGCAGCCGATATTAAATTAAACAGTGTGGTTTTACCGGCTCCATTGGGACCAATCAGACCGAGGGCTTCACCTTGTTCCACGTTAAAGTCCACATTTGATACGGCGGCTAGCCCTCCAAAATACTTGGTCACCCCTTTACCTTCAAGTATAGGCATGTTTCCTCACGGAAATTCGGTTCCATAACTTTTGTATCAATCCAACCAGTCCATCGGGCAGGTATAATATGGCAATCACTAATATGGTGCCGAAAATGAGCATATATAATTCGGGTAACCTGGTTATCAGGAACTCTTCTAGGTAGGTAAAAATAGCCGCACCTATTACAGGACCGTAAAGTTGCCCCATACCGCCAAAGATGGCCATCAAAACGGGCATAAAAGAAAAGAACGGATTAAAGGCGATGTATGGGTCAATATATGTCCATTTTGTCGCCATGATCGCCCCGGCCGCCCCCATGAAAAAAGCGCTGATGGCGAAGGTGATAACCTTCACCATAGTTACATTAATACCGGTGTGGGCCGCTGCGTCCTCGTTCTGACCGATACTCTGCAGGGCTAAGCCATATTTCGAGTGTCTAATAAGGTAGGCGGTAAGCAGTAATAACACAAAAATGATGAGCATCAAGTAATAGATAGTGTTGTAATCCACGACCATAACGAATCTGCCACGCGTGCCCGTTACATGAAGCTCCCAGAACAGGAGAAGATGCTTGATGAGCTCAACGAGTCCGAAAGTGAATATGGCAAAATAGATGCCTCTCAGCCTCAGAGTCAAAGCGCCAACGAGAAGGCCAAGACAGAAACTGGCCAGACCACCAATACTGATAACGATAGGCAGGGGTAATGCTTTCCCCAGTATAGCTGAAGTATATATGCCGACCCCAAAAAACGCGGCTGGCGCCAAGGAGATGTAACCGGTAGGCCCGGAAAAAATAACCCAGCTCACCGTAAGGATGATATACATAAGGATGGCGCTTAGTAATACAACAGTATAACCCGGGGAATAGAGTGATACAGTAGCTAATAGGATCAATATGATGAGAATAATTGACCCCGACACCAGGGACCTCTTAGACGTTAATTCGGTAATATCCATTTCTCTATTTCCCTAAAATACCTGTTGGCTTCGCCAGGAGAAGGAGTATGAAGATGACATAGTAGGCAACCAGTGCTAAGCTCGGTTCTATATAGGTTACTATGCTGCCGATAAGACCCAGTATAAAACCCCCGATAAAACTACCCGGGATACTGCCCAACCCGCCCAAGACGACCACTATTATAGCAATTATCGTATATTCCAGACCCATCGTTGCTTGAATAGGGTAGCACATGCTTAAAAGTCCGCCGGCAAAACCAGCCATTAAAGCTCCAAAGCCAAAGCATAACGCCAGCACATGGTTAATGTTTACCCCCATGAGTCCCGCGGTCCCCGGGTCTTGAGCCGCTGCCCGAATCCCTTTTCCCAGGCGGGTACGGGTTAAAAAGAGATAGAAGGCTGCACCTATGACGACGGCAAACAAAAGGGTCACGAGGCGATTGGCGGCAAATATCGCTCCCCCCAGATTGACCCCAAAAGCTAAATAAGAGTACCCCTCTATGTCAGCACCCCATACTAATATGGCCACATTTTGAATGATGAAGAGGAGACCGAAAGAGGCTAGCAGAGATTTACTCTCAAAGACATCCAATGATACTGACGAATTCAGAAGGCTTCTGAAGAGAGTTTTATGAAGGAAAAAACCTATCAAAAATACAACAGGGCCGCAAATGACAAGAGAAACCAGCGGGTTAATGCCAAACATTGTGTACAGCATCCAGGTGGCGAAGGCCCCGAGCATAATAAATTCGCCATGAGCTATGTTCAGCACCCGGGCAACACCATACTGCAGGCTGAGCCCCACGGCAATCAGGGCATAGATGCCGCCCAGCAGTAAACCAGCAATCACTACGTCGAGGATTGTAACAAGCATGATGATGGCTTCCTGGCTTTGACAATTACGGCTGCAGGCTGTCCAGAAGGCGCGGGCCAACTCCTCTGGAGAGGATAACTACCCTCAAGAGTTGTTATGTTTGCACCCTTTGAGACAGCCTGCGTACCATTACCGACAATAGACTGCTAAACTCAAGGTCTACTTCTCTTACTTCTTTGGCTTTGGCCAGTTGGGCTTGGGGTAGATAGGCTTTGCGGTAGCCTTATCCTTGGGGCCGATGACTTCAAATACCCCCTTTTGCCACTGTCCAATCTGCCCGGGATGACACTCAACCGCCAGAAGTTGGTTCTCAAACCAGGTCGTCCCCAGGACCGTATCGAACTTCTCCGTAGCCATTATATCCCTTATCTTTTTCTGGTTCAGGGTCCCAGCCTTCTCGATAGCCTTCTCAAAAAACTGAAGCCCAGCCCAATAGAACAGATGTCCCCACCAATCAAGTGTTTCTACAGGATAGCGTGCGGTGTATTTATCACAGAATTCCTTGGCTGCGGAAGAGCTTTTGCAGTTCCAGGCACCTTCACCAATCACTCCCTCTATTGTCTCCGCACCAAATATCTTTTTATAAACCTCGAAATTGCCCCCAGGGCCGAGTAGAAAGGCCTTTGGGTTATAGCCAATCGCCTGTGCTGTTCCGGTAGTAAGAAAGCAGGTAGGGGGATAGGTAAAAGAGCAAAATGCATCGACATTAGCCTTCTTAGCCGCCTTCAATATGTGCGATACGTCCTTAATATCATGCGGAACGCTCTTAACCATTTTTACATCAATTCCCTTCTTCCCAAATTCTCTGGTTGCCACACCGGAATACTCTATGCCGTGGAGGTCCTCAATGAACATTATCCCCGCCGTCTTCACGCCCATTTCCTTAAAAATGTCAGCCAGAACCGGAATCTGGTAGTGGTCGGAAAAATTCAGGACGCCAAAGAAGTAGGGCATACCAGGAAGCATATCCCTGATGGTCGTAGCACCACCCTCGGCTCCCATTAGTATATAACCGTGCCTGTTGGCTACAGCGCCGGCAGCAAAAAGAAAAGCGGTGCTCGCGGGTGGGAACACAAAGTCAACCTTGTCCTGTAAAATCAATTTATCCAGCAGTCTCGTCATCGTGCCCATATCGCTTTTATCATCATAGACGAGCATCTCTACAGGTAATCTCTTGCCATACTCCTTCACATATATCCCGCCCTTGGCATTGACCTCATCAACCCACATTTTATAGATTGGCCCGAATGCGTTGGCTTCAAAAAAAGCTAACGGGCCTGAGAGTGGTCTTGCCGCACCAATAATGATTTTGTCCTTGGCTAGTGAATTTGTGGCACAAACACCGACCAGGAACACCACAATTACCATAAACACGAACGACCCGAGTAAGACTTTGTTTCTCATTTTATCCCTCCTTTTGTAAGTTTATTTATGAGTCATTTTGCCTATCATCGGCGACCTAATAACTCTAAAACACCTTCATTATAACAAATGCCCTTCAACTGAAAATCTATAGCCATCACCTCCTTTCCCTCTTGTTTCCAAGCTCCCTGTGTATTGCTCTCCTTATCTCAGGTAAATCGGTACCCCTTAATTCTCTTCAAGCGGGGCCCTATTTTCTCCCGGTCTTTATGTCTTTTGAAACATACACTTAAAAGGGGACAATGTGCGCAACACCCTGTCCTTATGTCCCGTAATATAGCTCATGATGCGATTAATAAGAACCTGAAAGAATACAGCAAATGAAGGAAGTCCGGTCATGAATCTATCTCATCATTCCAAGAAAGGCTTGCTGAAAATCCGAATCGCTTATCAGGTCTTCAGCCCGGCCCTCCATTTTCAGGGTCCGGTTTGTAAATCGAAGTGGCTACATTGAATAGCGTAGTCTTGCCTGCACCGCTGGGACCGATAAGCCCCATGATCTGGCCTTCCTCTATGCTCAGGTTAACCTCGGTTAAGGCATTCAGACCACCAAATCTTTTGGTGATATTTTCCATTCGGAAAACTATAGCATTGGAGTCGCTGTTGATCTTATTCACTTTCCCTTAAGAACTAAAGGCGTGCCGGTTTTAAAAAGGTTATGGCCGAAACAGACATACTTTTCAGGCCTAGCCTCTGCTCATAACGTGCCCCATCGAAACTGGGCTTCCTTTAATGAAGTTATCCCACCTTAAATATCATAGCAGCAGCGGTATCGCCAGCAGCACAACCGGCCCATAGCCCGTAACCGCCCCCAAGTATAACAAGCTCCTCCAATAACTCGGCAATGAGTCTGCCTGCCGTAGGGCCCTGGGGATGTCCGTAGATCAAAGAGCTTCCATAGTTGTTCATCCAGTTCACGTCAATTCCCATCTTAGCGGCCATATTAATATCATTAACGGCGAAGGGTTGGTGGGTCTTAACGGCCTTAAGGTCCTTTACTGTTGTTCCTGCATCTTTAAGTGCCATCTCTGACGCAGGAACAGGGGCTAGGGCCATAAAACCTTTTTTGGCCCTTGAGAAGCCATATGAAAGCACCTGGATCTCAATGTTTGGATCAGCACTCAGCTCTTTGGCCTTATCCCGGGTGGTCACTATAAAACCGCAGTTCCCATCTGCAGGGAATGTCTGCGCGCCAAAGGTATGGACACCTCCTGGTTCGACTGGTTTGAGTCTGGATAGGCCTTCGGCTGTCGTTGGTGTAATGCCCTCATCCTCTTCCACTAGGACGACCTTCTTTCTGGAAACTCTGACCTCTGGAGGAAACATGTACCTTTTTTGGAAGGCCCGGTCATTGGCCAGGGCATCCTGGTATTGTTCATATCTCCTTAGAGTGACAGCGTCACACTCCTCCCTTGTGGTCCCCAGCTCTCTAGCTACGTTTTCAGCTGTCTGGATCATTTTTTGCCCAGCCCAAGGATCTTTATTAAAATTGTCCATCATCCAGTTTTCTGACTCCACCTCTCCGCCCGGTCCCAGGGGTTGCGGCCAGACCGTGTGGGGGCCATTGGAGGCGCGATCCGTCATGAGGGCAAATGCAGTCTGATAGGTTCCGACCTCGATATTTAGGGCAGCAAGATGGATACATGTGCTTGAGGTGGTGCATGCCTGATTGACCATGAGGGCCGGTAAATCCTTGGCCCCGTCGACCAACATGGCTGCTGCCCAGGTGTGGCTATAAAAGAGGTGGTGCTGTGCTATGGTTATTCCAAGATACATATAGTCAAAGATGGTCGGATCAAAGTTACTCTTAGTCAACCATTTTTTGGCCGTGGTGGCGCCTAATACTATGGCATTATCATTGGCCATTTTCCCCTGCCAACGGCAAAAGGGGCTTGAATAATATCCCCTGTAAGGTATAAACGCTTTGGTTAACATAGGATTTCCCTCCTGAAGTAGATTTTAACAAGTATTAGGCTTTTGAGCGGAAATAAGAAAATCTTACGTACTGTTTAGCTCGGTTTGGCCAACAGCCACTCGCCTCTCTCACCCCGTTTTGCTCCCTTAACAGACTACTATGTTGTTACTCTCTGGATAGAAGCATTCCAGAATCCCCGAGACGGATTGTATGACCAGGAGGGGCCACAGCGAATTCATCGTCCCATGGGCCGTTAGATAGCGTGCAGTGCGCCTCGCAATTTGTCCGGATGGGAACAGCTGTTGCATTTCTTCGATCACTGTCCTCTAGGCTATGATTTTGGTCCGCCCCTGAGTCACTTGTACACGCCATATTCCTTGGTAAAGTCAACCATGGCCTTGACGTTTTCCGGCTTTGCATGATCAAAGAACGCCCCATTGCTCATGATAAAACCACCGCCTTTGCCAGCAGTATCTATGAGTTTCTTGGCGTGGTCTTTCACGTCCTGGGGTGTGCCTAAGTTCAACATGGAGGAGGGCATGTTTCCGAGGAGACAGGCATTCTTACCCAATATTTCTTTGGCTCTCACCATATCTGTCTGGTCAATCATCATCCATAAAGTCTTGCCTTTAGGTATATCTTGGACAATTTTCAGACGCGAGTTATAGCCCCCCTCAGCCGCAGGAAATGGTACGCATCCCCCCTCAATTAAGCCCAACATGACCTTTCTAAAGGTAGGCCAGTAGAATTTCTTGAACTGCTCATCGGACAGGAACCCATCAGCACCCTTATGGAGAGGCATGAATATTATAGGTCTTCCCATCATTTGTGCCGCGCCCACCCCCATCTGAATCATGTGTGGCGTTATTGCGTCCAGGGCTTGGAGGAGCTTATCGGGCTGCCGGTACATATCCACCATTATCCCCTTGGTGCCTCTCAGGGTGTCGCCGATTGTGTCAAACGGTGCCTTGGTAAACCCGCCGAGGATCTGAGGAAATCCTAATGTTGCCAACTCACCATCGACGCCACCCACAGCTCCTGCCCATTTCAGGGCTTCAGCGCCGGCGTCCATAAGTGCCTTCAAGGCCGCTTGAACGGGGGGCAGTCCATAGGGTATGAAATTAAAGGCAACACCATATATTTCGAGTATGCCAGGGAGAAAAGGGAGCATCTGGAAGGGCTCTAAGGCTCCGAATACGCGCGGCAGGTAGACATTACTGAAGAAACTGGACGGGTCATCAATCAGGGCATCATATTCATCCGCCTTCATGTATTCTCCTTCAAGGCACTGGTAGCTATGTTCAGGCGAGACCCCATGGCCCGGCCAGGCATATAACCTGTAGTCGAGAATCTCAAAGAATTTTCCCGGGCCAAATTGTGCAGAGCCCATATGTGTATCCGGCTCAAAGTCCAGGATGAATTTTATGAATGCCTTGGAGGTTTTGTCGTAGTCATACATGGCCTCTTGAACGGTCATCCCGGAATAAAAAACAGGCCACATGCTAGGAATTATAGTGACCGGCACCCTGTCCGGTAATTTCTTCAATTGAATGGCATCTTTTATCCTGGTTACGTTCTCCTTGTACAGCTTCTCGGCTTCCGGGCTTTGGAACTTAAGGTCATTCCCCTCAGGGTCTTTCGGCGAAAGCCACCTTTGAAACATCGCCTCCTGCTTTTCGTCTGCTGACATCTCTTCCCATTTCTTTTCCATTGTCTTACCCTCCTATCCAGCCTCTGGCCAGTTTAACGGCCTCCATGGCATCTTTTCCATAGGCATCCGCCCCTGCAAAGCCCCTGACCTGTTCGTCAATCTGGCCGCCTCCGATCATGATTTTTACGTCGTCTCGCAGCCCGGCTTTATTGATCGCCTCTACGGTGTCCTTCATGGATTGAAATGCCAGGGTCAGGAACCCGCTCAGCCCGACCACCTTACTGCCGGTCTCTCTAATTGTGTCCACGAATTTCTGCGCTGGCACATCAGTACCCAGATCCATGACCTCATACCCATTGACATCAAGCATAAAAACCACAAGATCCTTCCCGATGTCATGGATATCACCGGCCACGGTCCCCATGATGACCTTTCCCAGGCGTTCTGCCTCTTCGCCTTTCTTGAGATGGGGTTCAAGCATTTGGACGATGCCCTTGAGGATCTCCCCGGAAAAAACAAGGTCCGGGATGAAGTACTCTTGACTGGCAAATCGCTGGCCCACGATATTCATCCCTTCCTTGGTCTCGCCTAAAAGATCCGCAGGATCGACTCCGTCTCCCAGGGCCTTCTCAACGAATGCTAAGGCCTCTGGTTCCTTCAAATCTGATAGCAATTTCACCAATTCCCCTGACATAGGTATAACCTCCTTTCAAAATAGTTGGTAAGAACCTCATATCCCTCATTGGACACAAGGAAGTAGCCGATGCATATTGAGCTTGATATCTCTGTTATTGTTTAGCCGTCTGATCTGCGGTAAACGCCATATTCTCTTGAGAAATCGATCACGGCCTTTGCCTTGTCAGGTTTGGGATCGGCCATTCCGGCCCCGGTGGAGAGGATGAAACCATCCTCATTTCGTAACGCTTTCCCAGTTCCTTAGCTCCCTTGAATGGGTAATCCATGGACCAGAACCCATCACACATGATATTTCAGCATTTTTTCCCAGGGCCTTCCAGAACTCTGTCGCACACGTGCCTTTCCATCCTTGAAGGGATTTCACACTGAACTTATTTTCCATCATCTGACGCACCAGTATTACGGTCTCTGGCGCGTTAGCCATAAGGAGAATCGCATCCACGCCCGTCGCCTTGGCTTTGAGAATCTGTGAGGAGAAATCCTTGGCCCCCAAGCCAATAGATTCCCACAGTACGATCTTATATCTATATTTTTCGGCAAGTGCTGCCAAGCCATCGCCCATTTGCTTGCCATCAAAGGTGTCTTCCATAGAAGAGAGCTGGTTTTTGGGGTGTTGATCTTCGGGCAGGGAGTTCCAAATTTCGAAGCCTGAGGCACCGCCCTGGCCCATGTCAAAGAAATACATGGTACCCATTTGAAGTTATGCTCCAAGAAGGTAGGAACCCAGATAACCGTGCCATGGTAGTATTTATGATATTTCTCTTTGCAGCCATATCACACACCAAAGGAAAAGGAAACTTAAAATTTAATGGGCGTCCCGCTTTCTCTCTTAAAGTCAATAATTAGGATCATTCCTTAAGCCTCTTTCATGGAGATAAAAAGTATGGGCAAATAGAGTGCTTTGGTCAATATAAAGGGGTCCTATTCCACGGTAGGCTCAAACGTTGACATCGGATTTTTTTTAACTTAACCTTCAAGGTGGGCCCAACTTCAACTGAGGCTACTATTGAGAGATCTATGAAGAAGATCATAAATATCTATATCTTTAAGGAGATGATACCTAATTTTACGACCAGTCTTATTGTGTTTACCTTTCTTATACTTGCCGGCAGGATCTTAAAGCTAACCGAATGGATGGTCAATCACGGAATAAGCCTATTACAGGTTCTGTTAATAACCCTCTATACACTACCCTATGTTCTCTTTTTTACATTGCCTATGGCAACACTTTTGGGCTCCCTGATCGCCTTTTCGAGGCTTAATGAGGACAGTGAGATCATTGCCTTAAGGTCATCCGGCGTCAGTCTATTTCAGATACTTCCCCCGGTAGTCGCCTTTTCCGTAATCAGCTATCTTTTCGCCTCCTTGATAGCCATCTATCTTTTTCCTATGGGTAATCATTCCATGGCAAGGCTCCTCTTTGGGGTAGCCAGGGTAAACACAAGTATCGGAATCAAGCAAGGTGTGTTCAATGACAGTATTCCCAACATAGTGTTATACGCCAATCATATATCGGCTCATGACCACACAATGGAGGGGATTTTTATTTTCGATGAAAGGGATCCAGCCCTTTCCAACACCATTATTGCGCACCAAGGGAAGATAACTTCAAATCCAGAACAGATGTCCATCAATGTGCATCTTACCGATGGATCTAGTTTTATGGTAAGCAAGGACCTGGATTCATCCAGAAGGCTGCGATTTACATCCTACGACCTAAATATAGATCTTGAAGATATAATACATAAATTCTCCTCACGGATGAAAGGTGAAAAGGAGATGTCTATATCTGAGCTTACGCGCCAACTTAAGAAAACCAAAAAGGGAACAGTTAGACACAATATCTTAACTATGGAATTACAGCGTAAGTTCTCGATTCCTTTAGCATGCTTTCTCTTGGGACTCATTGGTCTCCCCCTCGGTTTAATGATGAGGGCAAAGGGGAGATCCTGGGGGATTGCCCTCAGTATTGGCATCTTTATGACTTATTATATCCTGCTATCAGCAGCGGATAGTTTGGGCGAAACGGGTAAATTAAACCCTGGCCTGGCCATATGGATACCAAATATGGTTCTGGGGGCTGCTACATGTGTACTGTTCTGGCGGAAGACACGGGATACGTAAAATCTGGGATCAAAGGGGCAAGAAAAACTTACGGTTCCCTTCCAGCGCTTGATTAGGGGGTCTGATTGAATATTTCATCTGAGATAGTTCCATCGGCGACCCTGGTCACTGGTCCGGTCATAGAGACCGAGAAGCCGCTTGAGACAGTTATTTCAATTTTGCCTCCAGGCATGTGAACAGCTATTTGGGAGTCGCACAACCCTAACCTGTAGGCAACAGCTGCTGCTGCACTGCTGCTACTACCAGAAGCCAGGGTATAGCCTGCCCCTCGTTCCCAGATCTCGATCTGAATGTTAGCACGATCCAGTACCTTCATAAACTGAACGTTCGTTCGATTTGGAAAGCGATGGTCTCTTTCGATGAGAGGGCCCCACTTTTGAGCCTCTCCCGCACTGATCTCGTCACGAAGAATAACACAGTGCGGGTTGCCGATAGTGGCTGCGCAAAAACGCAACTCCTGTCCATCCACAACGATTGGCTCGTTTATGACCTCCCTGGGTGAACCCTCGACCGGTACCTGGCGACTGTCAAAACTGACCCTGCCCATATCAACGGTGACCTTTTTGCCTCCTTTGTGGACCCGTGATGTGACTTTGCCTCCTGCGGTCAGTATGGTAAATGGTCTCTCATGAACCAATTCCCTGTCCCACAGGTACCGGGAGAAGATCCGCAGGCCGTTGCCGCTTTTTTCTGCCTCGCTCCCGTCGGGATTAAAGATTCGCACGGCAAAGTCGCAGTCAGAGGACTCAAATGGACCGAAAAGGATACCATCAGACCCAACGCCATAATTGCGGTGGCAGATCAATTGAATTTGGCTGGATGTTAGCTGGCTGCCAACGTCAGCAGGATTTAGCACGATATAGTCATTGCCGAGTGCATGATATTTGAAGAATTGCATGTGTACTCCATTGCCTTCTCAGGTTAGAGATCCTGTACCCAGGTATTTATTTAATCCGGGCAGGACCCTTGATCAACCGACTACGCTCACGTTGCGGCAGCCCTCATCGTTAGACAGATATGTGATGGCCTCAGAACTATTCATAGGCACTTCCTATGCCCCTGGCAGACCTAGCAGACGGGCGATGTTAGCCCCCAGCACCCTGTCTTGATCTGCCTTGTCGAAATCCCGAAGCAGGGCGCGATATTTCGCCAGCTCCACGTGGATGAGACAGAAAGGCGTATCACTCCCGAAGCAGACGCGCTCGACCCCCACGGTATGGATGGCGCTCAAGATGGCCTGTGCCGGAATAGCACTGCCAATTATAGTGATATTGGGATTCCGTGCCGCAGCCTCAATGGCGGATCTGTCTAGCGCAGGAAGGGCTGCTCCGCCCATGTGGACCATGAAAAACTGTGCGTCCGGAAAGGTAGAGGCAATATGTCCCAGGCGATATGGGTGGGTGTTTTCATAGAAGTCAGCACCAATATGAAAGGCGATGAGCTTTCCGTACTGTGTAGCTTTTTCAATGAAGGGTAGTCCTATATCAGGATCATCAATCACATAATCGTCTTGCGCACCGTTGAACTTTATGCCAAGAAATCCATATTCCTCAAAGCACTGTTTGATCGCATCCACTGTAGCAGCTTTCCCTAAGCGGGGATTCGCCCACCCAAAGCCAAGCAATCGATCGGGGTATTTCTTTGTTGCCTCATACACTGCCTTATTTTCCGGTGCAATGTCTCTGTCATAGGGAGGTTTTAGCCAGATGATAGCCTTATCTACGCCTGCTTGGTCCATCTGCTCAATGAGCTCATCGGCAGTAATAGCGAGACTATCAAACTTTTGGGATGAGATATGACAATCAGCGTCGATAATCATTGAGGTTGTCTTCCCTTCAATTCTCCATCTGGACTAGAAATGAGAGTTTTACCTTGTGTTCTGGTGGTTTTCGGGCGACCGTGCCCGGTATATGAAATAGTCAGTTGGCCGACCGGGTCTGTCCGTATCGTGAACCATGATCAGCTCTGCTCGGTCAAAGACCTCCTCAAGCCTTCTCTGGAAGGCCGCGCATTCTTGGGCTGCCCAGACAACGAACACGCCCCCATCCCTCAGTAGGGCTTTGATCTTAGCCAGGGCCGTCCTTTCATACAGCCTCTGGTTGCTTTCCAGTGCCAGCCATGTGGGGCCATTGTCAACGTCCAGAATGACCGCGTCATAGGTTTTATCCGGCTTGAGAATGTAATCCCCCAGGTCCATGTTTATAAGATGCACCCGTGGATCGGAGCAGGCCGAGCCGTTCAGTTCGCTGAAGAAACCCCTCGCCCACCTGATGATATATTCCTCGATCTCAACAACGTCCACGGCCTGAACTCCGTCACAATCCAGAGTAGCCCGGAGGGTATAGCCGATTCCAAGGCCACCGATCAGAATCCGTAGGTCCTGTCTTTCCGATGCTAATGGCTCAATGGCCAGATTGGCCAACGTTCTTTCCGATACCCTGTTGTAGCTGGCCATCAGAAAGACACCATTGAAGATGATCTCGTAGACAGGCTGATTTTTTTCATCAGGCCCTGCCCATTGTTGCAGTTGTAACTCCCCCTGAGGAGTCACCACACGGTTCAGGATGATTTTGTCTTGCTCCATACTTTTCGCTAGTCTTAGAACTTGTTTACGTTGTGCTTTTGCAGCAATGCGCCATTCTACGGAGAGACAGTAAGATTACGGTTTCGATGAGAATCTCAAGACCTTCGGTTTTACATGTGCTTCAAAATCCTTGTATGATACTCTGATCAGCTCTGTGTGTGAGCCTGCATTAAATGCGATCTGCTCGCCTTCCGCCAGACTTTCCGCCACAAATACCTCCATCCCGTAAAGATTTCCAAATGGCGGCATCGCGCCCACCTCACAATCCGGAAACATGTCTTTGAATTCTTGCTCACTGGCGAGTTCCACCCTCTTAGCCCCGGCCCCTTTCTTCAACAGATCGAAATCCACCCTATAGGAGGCCGGCAACACAGCCATGGTCATCTTGTCGTCGATTTTAACGATAACCGTTTTTGCCAACTCCTTCCCAGGAATGTGGGCAGTAGCTGCAATCTCTTGAGCGGTGAAGACCTCAGGGTGACTAATCGTTTTATATTTGATCTTATGGCTTTCGAGAAACTCTTTCAGCTTTCTCAAAGGCATGACCATATCCTCCTTTCTATCCAAGATCAGGGTCAAATATGACCATAGCCTGGCCTTTAACATGCCCCGACTTCCGCTCGAGGCATTTATTTACGGACCATTTGATAAATAAGAATTCAGTCCCCTATCTTCTCCTCGTGCTCGAAGCTGGTCTGGGAACCTGGAGCGGCGGCTTATTTGCCCTAGCGCGTATCCAGTTGATAGCACGTAAAACAGTTGGTTGCTGGACCATGCGCCGTTCCAGTGCGAGCTTTCCTGGAAAGTTTAGCAGCATTATACCAACCAGGATGGTGATGAAACCTTGACCCGGCAGCACCAACATTGCAAGGCCAGCCACCACGAACATGATGCCGAGAATATTCTTGAGGGCAAGGCCTACAAGGCTAATGAGGGGATAACGTCCACGGTAGTGCCTTGGGTTTCGCTGCCTGCGCCTGAAGTAATCCACTGGGATGTGAATTACGAGCATAGGAATGAGAATCAGGGTTTCCACAAGGGTAACTATTGACAGTACCCCAACTAACCAGAGAGCGGTCTCGTGAATGCGGATCCATTCAAGTATCATAGCGCTTCCCGTCAACTATTGAGCGCGCACTCTAAAAGCCGGGGTCAGTGACGCAATCTATTGGATCAGGTGTATTGAGCTCGTTATACACAAATGATCGGAACAATGAAAGGATATTCTTCTTAATGAGCCAGAAGCACTTTTATACAAGATACCCATAACCTTTCCATGGACTGAACCCGGGAAGCCTCTGAAGGAAGATGGCTGAAAGGTTATGCGCTGGTGGGAGTAGATCGAACCTTGGGTGCTATGGGGGAGTTGGAGATAGGGATGGCGTCCTGGCCTCTGACGAGAAAGTATGAGCGGTTTCTTGATACTGAATCAGTGCCAAGCGAGAAGGCAGTTTGTCAAGGATAAAGATTTGAGCCCCGATTGGCATCAAAAGTTAGAGCTATTGTTTTACTCTATTGTACTCTAAAACTTCGGCTAAGGCGGAGATATGCGCTGGAGAGGTACCACAACAGCCTCCAATAAGACGTGCACCAGCACGTATACATTTAGCCATGCCCAAGGCAAACGTATCTGGTTTCATATCGTATATTGTTTGATTATCAATTAATCTGGGTTTGCCTGCATTGGGTTGTGCCAGAATCGGCAGGGAGGTTGCTTCACGGATGACAGTTGTAACTTCTGCCATCTGGGAAGGGTCGAGGTCTCCACAGTTACCGCCGATAGCACTCGCACCAGCTTCTGTTAATGCTCTTGCACATTCGGTTGCAGAATTTCCCATCATAGTGTGCCCACCATTCTTCATGGTTGCAAACGCCATTGACACGAGTACTGGGAGCGAAGCAACGCTTTTGCATGCACGCAAAGCACAGAGGGCTTCTCTCAGGTCAAACATAGTCTCGATGATGAAGCCATCTACACCCCCTTCGGATAGAAATGATGCCTGTTCTTTGAAGGTTTCTTCAGCCCCCTGTTCTGATACATCACCATAAGGCTTGAGCATTTTTCCAGTTGAACTGAGGTTGCCCAGCACATAGAGATCTTTTCCGGCAACGGATTTGGCCAGCCTCGCCCCAGCTAAGTTCACTTCCCGTACATCTACGCCAACATTGTGTGTTTCGATATAGATACGGTTCATGGTGAGGGTATTGGTTATCAAAATGTGACATCCACAGGCAGCATACTGTTTGTGAATCTCAACGACTTCCCCTGGATTGGTCACATTGTTTTGACCCCCCATGCTCAGGCCACGTTCGGCCAATTGAGTGCCCATTGCCCCATCGAGCAAAATATGATCTTGTTTCAGTAAAAAATTCGCCAGAGACACCATTGTACCTCCTAATGGGTGACCCCTTTCCTTCTTAGAGCTAGAGCAGTTTATTTATTAGTTGGGCTGCCCTTTGGCCACCCCCTATGTCAATGGATGCATAATTTACTTGCTTCCCAAGATGAGCTAGTACTTTTTCCCCTAAGGATTCTGGTGTTGTCCGGGAAAACGACATTCTTTCCCCAGCCCCGTACCTGGCTAGTCTACTGGCCACAGATATTTCCTGTTCGAAGTGACCCTCTAAGGGAAAGTAGAGAAAAGGTTGTTTGAGCGCCGTAAGTTCCAGTGTCGATGTTCCACCTCCAAGGACAATAGCTAAATCACTGGCCGCAAAATGCTCGTAAAGTGACGGAATATATTCTTTTATCTCTACTCCTTGTGGCAGATTTAAAGATTCCGTGGAAATACGGGGACCGCTAACCAGGATCATGCGCAGATTTGGGATTTGCGCTTTGACTGTCTGATAAGACTGTCCGCATAGTTCAAGCAGTTCCTTGCCGGTTGATGTACCACCCACGGAGCATATTATCAAAGGTTCTTCGCCATACCCAAGCTTGGCTCGAACTATTGACTTATCCGTATATTCTGCTGGATCGAATTGGATAATATATCCTATAAAGCTGTAATGAGCCTTAGCATGAGCACGGCGATTTGGCAGAAGAAATCCGAAAGCCTTTTCTGGCACATCCTCGGGTTCACCAACAAATAAGGCCATATTATTTCCAGTGGAATATAGTTTATGATCTTGAGCCCAAATTCTATTCCACAGAAAGGCCATCAATTTATCCACAGGATTTCTGGTCATCGAATCCACGCCAACAAAGTCATATATCATCACGAAAGGTGCCTTATTGAGGCTTGGATTTTTTAACTGGGCTACAAGTAATTCATAGGTTTCGTCGCCTATAACAACATCATACTTTTCTTTGCTTGTTACCTCTTTAAATATTTTTACATTGGCGGCCCAAGCCCCCCTCGCATGAGATAAATATTTCAGCAGGTTCAGATGGAAACCTTTAGTGGCATTTTCGGCAATGGTATTGTCATTGGCGTAATCATGGGCCTCAGGAAGTAGCATTTCTCTCGCCTCTTCGAGTATGAGGCTTGCAGGTTGTGCTGCTATCCAGGATATCTCTACTTCTGGATTAACCCTACGCAATTCCTTTGCAATGGCTATATCACGGGTAACGTGCCCCAATCCCAGCGACCCACTAATAAACAGGACTTTTCTCACAGGAAATCTCCGGACTTATTGAACTCGCAATAATTTCGCCTCCTATTATCAACTTTCAAACAATTTATACACATTTGAAAACCACATAACGACCAAAATCAGCGGGGCGCTTTACTGCATCCGCTGAATTGACTGGTTATATGAAAATGGTTCTAATCTTTATTAATAGAGCCTGACATGCTTTGATCGAGAAGCTGTCTTCAATTCGATTACTCACCCAGAACCGTTAATTTACCGATCTGCCTGTTTCGCAAAAACGTACGAAAAGGGAATTGCGATCAGGTCTCCGATGATATAGGTTGCAAATACTATGGCAGTAAGAACGGCATAGTTTGGGAACTGTGCGGTAATCAGAAGAGGGAAAATAACACCAATGAACCATATCGATTTGTAGCAAAGTTGCAGCAACAGAACAGGCGCGAATTTTAGTGGAGACCGCAGGCCAAATATGGACAAAATGCCAAATGCCAAAGAAACGCTACCAACAATTCCCAAAGCTATTGGCTCCGCAACGGGCCAACTAAACATAGATTTTATCATTTCAGGAGTGAGAATCATTCCTAATCCAAGTCCCCCTGCGGTAACAATAGTGTAAATATACATTCCCTTGAGCCAGCCCCATCGAACATTGAGTTCTTTACTCATGTCTTATCCTCCTTTTTTTAAAACGGGACAGATTTATTTTTTTGATATGGTGCGGATAGTTGGACAGTACCACTCTCGATGTCCTTGGCATGAAACCACATTACCTCAATCCCCATCTTGGTCAATAAAAAATAAATCTGTCCCCTTTTAATCTATAATGTTCTATTATCTTCCCTTAATCCTGAATCCCATCTCAGCAATGAGTTCAAAGGCCCGGTTGAGATCAAATTCTTCAAAGTGCTCCCGTCTCAACACAGGTTTTAGTTGCGTGTCCAACTGAGCCCGTAATGCTGCTTTCCGGAAATGAGATATATCTATAGGATCATTGTCGGGGACTTTCAATTTTTGTATGACAAGCTCTGCAAGGCGAGGCTCTTTCAGATCCAAGTTGAGTCTAGCTACTGCGAAATCAACATCGTAAAAGTCACGTATGGCCGGCTCTTTTCGCGTTAAGGCTGCTCGAATTTTCTCAGCATAGGCTTCCTCCAGTGTTAATGCCAGCACATCAAATTCAGGGACAGCAGGATTCTTGGTGAATGGATTCATAAGGAGCGTGCGGGCTTTATTACGGGCAGGTGGAACCAAGAGCTCCTCGCGAAGCCCCACTTCAATCTTAATGTGGGCAGGTTCATCCGTGATAGCAACTGCGGAATTATAGGTCACATTGGCGATGTATTGTTTGGAATTGTTGTAGCCCCTTATGCCTTCTGGCAACTCAAAAGCAGAAATCTCATTTGGCATATTGGACAGCCATTCCTTAACCGGCGCAATATTTCTCCTGCGCTCTGAACGGGGGGCATCAAACGGCGTTGAAATAACAAAGTCGAGATCTTCGCTCAGCCGGTAGAAATCAGCATAAATCTTACCGAGGCTTGTTCCCCCTCTGAACACCAATTGAGCCTCATGATGCTGGTAGAGATAGGCCAGTAATACGGAGCAATGATAATCCTTCTCAACCAGTGCCGCGTTCAGCCCTGTGCGCCCCGCAGTAAACATAACTGCTTCGCGAAAGAAGTCAGTATCTTCATGTAGTGAGATCAGACCGCCCTGGTATGCTGCCATTGATGATCAATCCCCAATCTCTATTGATTCTGCCTTTTGCGTTCTGACCGGGTATCCATGGGATTAGCGACTTCGAAGATCCAAGTTTGCTTTTTAACCTTGCGAGCTGGTCATCCGCAACACCGCAGAGGGCAAGGAGATACCCAATACGGCGCAACGTTCCCTTATTCCCAAACCTGAGAGAGACGCTAATCAGTTCTTCGGCGAACCTTGTCTCTTTTCCTACACTCGAAGCAACCCAACCATAGGCCCTTGGGATAGTGTCATACCGGGACCAGTCATATATAGCATCCATTAGGGCTCTAGGTCTTGAAGCCATAACAGCCTTTACTCCATCTGGAGTTTTGAACTTCCTGGTTGAGCCCAATCGGCTGTCCGACGTTTTCATAAAGACAAATTCAACCCCGCCAATATTCTTGTCACCAAAAATCCGGTTATTATAGACATAGACCCGGTTAGGTACCTGGTCATCATAGCCGTAAAAGTTGAAGGCGTTTGGCCCGCTGATCTGGTATTTGCCTTCTAGCACCGCCATCAGCTTGGAGAGGATGAAATACTCACTAACAACCCATCTGCCTCCAGTTGGCATACGAGGCGGGACCAAATACACACCCCGTTTCAGGCGGATGATCATACCTGATCTGGCCATGCGGCTGAGCAACTCCCATTCCTGCTTTGAATTGATACCTAAAACCGGATACATCTCTCCTGTGTAGATCATGTCCTTCTTTCGAAGTTGGACATAGGCAAGCAGTTGCATTTCCAGTGACCCAAGTTCTGTTTTTTCGCCTTTCATTGTATTATTCGTTCCTTGTCTCTGAGGCAAGTTATGAATAATATAATAAAACACCAGGATTATGTCAATACATATCTCAAGCCCATTTTCCACCAATGTACTTCGGACCCAAAAGGTAGTCGTTGTCTCGATCGCCACCCTCTACCACGGCCGTTGCCAGTAACATAGCGATTGTCACCGGTGCCTTTATCCTCTTGGCTGCTCTTGTTGTCGGTGGTGAGGATGCTGATTAAACGGGGTCTCACTCTTTTCATTCCACCTTCCAGTGATCTTGGACCCTTATAGCCTCGTACTCGCCGGGCCAAGGTGGCATAGTGGCTATGATAAAACACAATGGATCCTCACCAGTATTGCGGAATTGAAAGTGTGTTCCCGTGGGAATAGTTATGCATGTGCCGGGACTCACGTCGACCACCTCCTCCCCCTCTCCCTGTCTACGCCAGACCTGACCGCGACCTTGGATAAAGTACCAAATCTCTTCAACTGTCTTGTGTTTAACAGCCAAGGAGATGCCATGTGGAGGAAGTGTGCAGTGTGCTAGCCCAGTCCCTTTCATAGAAAGGAGGGGGCGAATCTCTGATTTATCGGGAGCGAATTCGTACTTTTCTGGCAAGTGCTTTGTTTCGAAAAATGCTGGCACATCCTCACCTTTCATCATACCCTCATTATTCATTCAAGATATATTCAACTGATCTCTAGTTTTTGCCGCACGTAAAGATCACCTGCTTCTATGAAGCTTAAAGTCCTGAGATTGTTGAAGGGCGCCAGCGGAATAATAGAGGTCAGGTGCATTGACGGGTAGGCAAATTACACTCGAATGAAATACTTAATTACTTAAGCCTGATCCTATTAAGGGTCAGGATCAATAAGGCAATTGAATTATTTAAGGACGTCCCCTCTTTACACTGCATCTGTCTTGTTGGGCGGATCTCCCTCTGGTGAGTGAGCCTCGATGGTGGGTGTGGGCTTCGCTGTTTTACCCAGCTGTGAGAATACATCCGCCATTCGTTCCATTTGCTCGAGCATCATCGTCTTTGCCGGTTCTGGTAAATCCGTTGGGGGCAACGGTAAACCGGCAGCCCTCATCTTGTCCATTACGGCTTTGGCTCTTTTCTTGAGGATCAAGTCCTCAGCGGGATTAGTGTTCAGGAAGGGGTAAGACTTGTCGACGAACTGGTAAATCTTAATCTTTAAGTTGTGCTTGAGCTCTACCTCAGCAAACTCAGTGAATAAGTCAACGAGGTGGGGATCATCCACCATATCGACGATCTGGTTGTAGGCTTCCTCCGTGAACATGATTTGGTTCCTGTCGGCCAGCCCCATGACACGAGCAGCCATATTCACAACACCACCGGCAACATTGAACTCATTTCGAAGATCCCTGAAAACGATGCCCTTACCTTCTGAGATGCCGATGCGAAGGTTGAAGTAAGGGTGACAATTGCACCACCCCTCCTCCTGAAATTTTGCACAAGGCTCCTTTTCACGAAGGCCTTGGGCGCTCTCGAGCAAGCTGAGGGCAAAGGACAGATGGATGTCATGCAGGCCGTCAAAGCTGAATATTGTTGCGGCGCCGTCACCAGTGGGGAGGCTAATGATGTCTGCCTGGAAGTTGAGGTCATTTGCTTGGGAGTATTCGATGTACTTTTTAGAGACAGCCGCGAGTGCCTCTTTCATGCATGTTGTGAGAGCATCGATCACGGATATCTGCGTTAGTGTGCGCCTCTTGGAGTATTTCTCGATATCAGTAAACACTACCTGCAGATTTGCTATTCGGTTGTGTTTCTCCATTATCTCAGACAGGTGCGATGATTGTTGTGTCATCTTACATTCTCCTTTCGCCCAATATTAATACTAGACTGCAAGAAAGACGTATTTTGTTGCGTCTATCAATTAAATTTATGCAACAATAATTGGTAAATCACTATATTACGTTTATATTAATGTTATAAATAAAAGCAAAATCCGTCTTTGTATTCTTTGAAACCAACAGTCGGTAGTGCTAGGGTAGTAGCGTTATGGCCAGAGGCGACGGTGTGAGCAGAGGAGTTGTGATTACAATTGAGTAACGAGGATACGAGCTTCGTGTGAGGTGCTGCACTCTCTCTATAAATAGGCGATCAGATTAGCTACAATACAGGTATATTTATCAGATATATAGCATATGAGCAAGAAGAAATTACTTACCCAGGTCCGTGAGGTAATCCGCCTGAGGCACTACACTCGTGTTCTGGGGGCGAATGTTTATTTTTGACGAATTGATCCTTGAATCGCGAAATGTGAAGATGAAAGATACGGCTTAAATCCTACAGACAATTTCCGCTGGTTTTCTCGTCTGCTGGGACGGTATGGAATGCCCTAATCAGGTGCGTAGACGGTGCTGTAGGAGACTGGATAGATCTCCGGATTCCCGGGAAGAGGAATGAGGATCTGATTGGTCACGGTTAGCCACTGGTAATCAGGCCGCAGGTTTCGCAGTTTGCCATCCTCAGGCGGCTTTGAATAGGCGGTATTGTTGTAGACCACCTGAAGGATGCCCACCCCGGAATCATCCTGGGTGTCCACCAGAAACCGTTTCACGAAGGTGTCAAAATTTATGCGATTTTCATCCGACAGCCTGGAAATTTCCCCAAGAGGCAGACGGATGAGCACGAATTTGCTCACCCCGCGTTCGCTGATGCGGGTGAGGGTTCGATCTTGTGAGCTGGCAACATAGATGGTGGAGATGAAATCCATCTTTTTAAGGAACTGGGCCGCTACAACTGCGGCGGTTCGGCGGCCGCCAATCGCATAGTGAAACCCATAATTTTCAAAGAGCTTATTGTGCACGCTCTGGGCGTATTTCTCACCATTCTCATAGAGCTCCTTAAAGATGTAGCGGAGATCCTGGGCCATTTCCTCGGTTGCATCATCAATGGGCCAGTCAATTTTTACGTGAAAGTGTGTCATCGCATAGCGGCTTCTTCTCTTAATCGAGGGATCTTTCTGGATGAGAAGGGCATAGTCCACTGGCAGCAGGTCGACAATCAGATGTTCAAAGCCGGGGTTGTCGAAGTAACGCAGATTCTTGGCGTATGTCTTGTGGAGCTGGACATTTGCCAGCTCGGTTATAGTCTCCTTGGTGACCTTGTTGGTATCGAAGAACCGAATATACTTCTTATAACTGCTGGGAATAGTTCCTTCGCAAAAGAGCAGAAGAAAGCGGTTATGGAGCAGGTATTCCTTTTCCACTACCCGAGCCCGGGGCTTCAGCTCCCGCTTGGACACGAAGGGATATGGTTCACCGGCCAGCGAAAAGCTCTTGTACGAGTCGATGAGTGCCTGCCTAATCAGGTACATGTCCATCTGATCTCGCAGCAGTTCGTACACCGAGCGGCGGACCCGGTCCTGCAAGCTCAACTGGTACCGATAGGGCCACTTGGGCATGGTTGTCATGCTCCCGTAATGACTGAAGATGATGACCTTGGTTCTGAAAGGATCTTGTTCATGATACCTTCAAAGAGGTATTGTGCGTTGAGAGTTGTTAGTGGGGCTACCTCTTTGGATATCCCACCGTTTGTGCAAGGGTGATCCTTTGATCAGGTCGCAAGCCGATGACCTTTGCCAGGGCTGGCCGGTCAACCCACCCGCGCACCACTGTTGCCAATCCTTCGGAGGCACAGTAGAGGTAGACATTCTGGCTGATGAAACCCGTATTAGCAGCTGAATAGAATACCTTTTCGTCCTCTGGCCTCTCACCCATCCTTGTGAAGTCAGCCACATAGATGAGGTTTACCGGTGCCTTGCCCACAAACTCCTGAACGCCGGTCATGGCACGGATGTCCTTTGCCAGGATCAGCTCCAATTTGTGTGCCTTCGCATTATAGAGGTAGAGGCCATCGGCGGTGGCAACATAGATATCGATTTCTTGCCGGTTCTTTGCAGATGGCGCGGTTCGCTTTCCTAAATCCGGCCGATTGACTCCAAAGGCGGCCCAAAGCATATTTGAGAGCACCTGCAGGGGTAACTTCTCTGAACTGAATGCACGTGAAGACCTTCTATCCTTCAAGACCTGCATCAGCGGCCTACCACCGTCCATTTGCGGTTTCAAAAGCTGGATGGACTTGAGTTCCTGCGCAGGAGCTAAAGGAGGGCATATAAGCACAAGGGCCAGTACTAGATTACACGCTAGAAATGATATTTTTTTCATAATGATCCTCCCCCGGGTTTGATAAGTATCTCCGTGGTTACGGGCTTGATGTCTTTATAAAACTTTATCAAGGATTTCTCGTACTTGTCTAGTATATATTTTTCCCTTATGGCGTTACTGTTTTCCTTCCTTCCGCCGCCGCCTCGGCAGCATTTGCCGCTATCAAGGCAAAGATGTGGAGAGGGAAATATTCTCTAACACCCAGGATAATTGGCGAGTGTTGATCATGGAGGGGAATTCCCTGTGCCTCGTTCCTGCAATTTTTGGCATGCAGAAAAGTGGTAAACGGCACGCTTAAGCAGGGCAGAGCGCTGCGGATGATCCGTATTACCGCACAATGCAAGATTTGACGCTTCGGAACGAGGACCTGGAGCCGATACTTAATCTTCAAGCTGTACGGTTCACTAATTTGGTAGTTTACGCAACCGCTTTGATATTGTCAAGGGACAAAGCAGTGACCCTAAATACCTTGACAGATAGCAGGGTGCATACTTATCATAAAATATTGGGGTTATGGGCGTTTGGCTCTTAGCAATCAGCGCTCAGTTGAAACCTGTTAGCTAAAGCTCAGCCTGAAGTAATCAGGATGAAAGATTTTTGAGGTGACCGAATGCTGACCGCTGAGGCCTTGCCTGAGGTTACTAAAGCTGTCTCGCAGCTGTGGAGAGATATATGATCTACAGGTATTCAGTCCTTGTTTGGATAGTGACAGGATTAACAGTCTTGATCTGCGGGTGTGGGAATCCCAATTCACAAGAGGAGGCTAGCACCACTGTTAGCAAGGCAATTGAGCAGCCCCCGGCAGTAGTGGTTACCAAGGTAAAAAGGGGCGATATATCGATTCCTGTTTTTGCAACCGGGACGATGTTTCCCGACTATGAATCAAAGATTGGACCGAGGATTTCCGGGATTATAGAAATAGTCCATGTGGATGAAGGTGATCAGGTAAAAAAGGGACAGACCTTGGCACAGATGGATCAAAAAGATCTGCTGATTGCTGTACGGCAGGTCCGGGCGGCAGTATGGGTAGCTGAGGCCCAGCTCAAAGAGGCGGAGTTGAAGGAGCGAAACCTGAGAAAAGAAAAGGAAAGACTGGCCAACCTTTTTAAAAAGAATGTGATCTCCCAGCAACGGTATGACGATATTGATACAGCCCATTCAATGGCGGTGACCAGGATAGAATTGATCAGGGCCCAGATTTTGAGTGCCAAGGAGAATCTGGCAATGGCCGAGCAAAAACTGAGGGACACAAACATTGTCTCCCCCTTTTCCGGGGTGATCGTGAAGAGGTTTATCAATCAGGGGGAATTCGTATCGACTATGCCTCCGACGCCTCTTTTTTTAATCATGAATATAGACAACGTTGAGATGGAGGTTGGCCTCCCTGAGATCCATTTAGCCAGTATGGCCATTGGCAATCCCGTAGAGATTACGCTAGATACCTATCCGGCTGTTACGTTCAAAGGCACGATCTCAACGATAAATCCCATGGTAGATCCTGGTAGCAGGGCATTTAAGGTTAAGGTTGAGATCCCTAATAAGGATCATCAACTAAAGTCCGGGATGTTCGCCAGGGCAAAGATATATCCGAAAATACATAAAGATGTGCTCATTATACCATTGAAGTCCGTAATAAAGAGGCGAGGTGATAGCTTCGTATTTACCGCCAATGGGGGTATTGTTTCCTTACGGGAGGTAACCGTGGGCATCACCAATGAGGAGGAGATTGAGGTGATTGATGGCCTCCAGGAGGGAGAGGAGGTGGTCGTTGAAGGGCACTATGGAATGGCGGATAAAACAGGGGTACGGGTACTGAGGGATTAGATGAATATACCAGAATTTTCCGTTACAAGAAAGATTACGGTTCTTATGCTGACCCTGATCGTGTGCCTCTTTGGAGTCATTTCCTTTGTCAGGATCGGTATAGATATGATGCCCGAGCTCGAGTACCCATTTGTATCGGTTGTTACCACCTATGAAGGTGTTGCCTCTGAGGATATTGAAAATCTGATCACCAAGCCCATAGAAGAGGCTGTAAGCACCGTAAAGAGAGTGAAGATAGTGAGATCAATATCCAAGGAGGGTGTATCTATAGTCATGGTAGAATTCGAATGGGGGACCTTGCTCGATTTTGCCGCGCAGGATGTCCGGGCCCAGATCTCCTGGTTGACGGATTTCCTTCCAGAGGATGCAGATACCCCGCTGGTGGTGAAATTTAACATGTCAGACTCCCCTATCCTGTTTTATGGTGTTACCGGAATGGATGACACGATGAAGCTTCGCCAGTATCTTAAGGATAATGTTAAGAGCAGGATTGAGAGATTGGACGGGGTGGCCAGCTGCTGGATCGCCGGGGGGCTGGAAAGGGAGATTAATGTATTTGTGGATAGGGATAGACTCAGGGCCTACAACCTTTCACTCGGTCAGGTCATAGCAACGCTAAGAAGAGAAAACCTGAATGTCTCAGCAGGGCATGTCACCAGGGGTTATACGGAGTATCTGGTGAGGGCCATGGGCGAGTACAAGTCCCTTGAGCCTATCGCCAATACCATTGTTGGCATTAGCAATGGCACACCGATATATATTAAGGATATAGCGACCGTCAAGGATACGCATAAAGAGATAAGAAACTACACCAGGACCAACAAGAAAGATTCCCTGGTGATGATGATCCTGAGACAGTCAGGGGCAAATACCGTTAAGGTTATCGACAGGGTAAAGAATGCACTCGAAGAGATGAAGGGAGAGATTCCCCAGGGTATTACGTTTCATGCTGTGATAGATTTCTCCCGGATTATCAAGAAGGTAGTCAACCGCACAAATCTCAATGCAATTGAGGGGGGTATTCTAGCTATCCTGGTTATCCTCTTTTTTCTTGGCAGCTGGAGGCCCACCTTGATTATCTCCATGGCCATTCCGCTCTCTGTAGTCGCCACCTTTATGGGTATTTATGGTTTGGGTTATACCTTTAACATAATGACGCTCGGTGGTCTTGCCCTGGGGATCGGTATGCTCGTTGATAATGCCGTGGTGGTAATAGAGAATACCTTTAGGCATTTAGATGAATTGGGGGAGAACAGAAAGGAGGCTGCAAAGGCCGGGGCCACAGAGGTTGGGATGGCCATAACAGCCTCAACCTTGACAACCATGGCCGTGTTTTTACCTATGGTTTTGACCTCGGGGATAGCAGGCAAACTGTCACGCCCGTTGGCTGTGACTGTATGCCTGGCACTGCTGGCATCTTTATTCGTTTCCCTTACCATAGTACCGATGATTGCCTCTAACATCTTGAGGGGAACAAAGAGGGATGAATCAGGAGCGACATCTGGTAAGGGCAGATTTGAACGTGTCAGGAACATGTACAGGAGATCCCTTCTCTGGTCGCTGAGACACAGGAAGACAGTCCTGGCAGCTACCGTGGTCCTCTTTGCTGGGAGTCTCTCTATGATTCCACGTTTGGGTATGGAGTTTATGCCAAAACAGGATATACCCATCCTATCCATGATGGCAAAGATGCCGGTGGGAACCAATCTGGAGGAAACGAACAGGGTTATCAAGAAGATCGAAGACAATATGTTTGATCAGCCGGAGACCCTGTATGCCACTCTCGTTATTGGCCTTACTGAGACCAGCAAGATGGATCTTGCCTGGGGTATGGGAACAGCGGATGTGAATGAGGCCCAGATCCTGGCTAAACTTGTTGATAAGGAGGAAAGGAACAGATCATCAGATGAGATAACAGATGCAATACGGAGGGGACTTCCCGAGGTGGAGGATGCCGAATTCAATTTCGTGGATTTAGGCGACATGATGATGGGCGCCGGAGGGGAATCGCCTGTAGAGGTGAAGATATTTGGTAAGGACCTCTCAGTCCTTGGAGACATTGGCAGATCCATTGTGGAGAATTGCAGGGATATTCCTGGATTTCGGGATGTTGAGCTGAGTCTCAAGGCTGTCAAGCCAGAGATCCAGATAAAGGTGGACAGGGAAAAGGCGGCACGATTAGGCTTAACGGTTGGGGAGATTGGGGGGACAGTAAAGGAGGCATTCAGCGGAATAGTGGCGGGCAAATACAGGATAGGAGGTGACGAATACGATCTCAGGGTGAGATTTCAGGATCTTGACCGAAGCTCAGTACGTGACATAAGTAATATCAACATCCCCTCTCCTCTGGGCCCCCAGATTCCCCTCTACCAGATAGCAGAAATCGGATATGGAAAGGGGCCGGTGGAGATAACCAGGGAGAATCAGGAGAGAAAGGTAACGGTAAAGGGAAATACCTTTGCAAGGGACATAGGAGGTGTTGTGAAGGATATAAAAGAGAGGGTAGCAAAAATAGATCTCCCGGAGGGATATCTTGTGAAATTTGGGGGACGCTATGAGGATATGCAGCAGGCCTTCTCTTCCCTGTCATGGTCGTTAGTAATAGCTATTATGCTGGTCTACATGATCATGGCAGCACAGTTTGAGTCCCTTCTTACGCCCTTTGTAATCATGTTTACGGTTCCTCTGGCATTTATAGGGGTTGTCTTCGGTCTCCTTGCCTTTGGAAAGACCCTTTCCGTGCCTGCCCTGATGGGGATTTTGATCCTAACGGGCATAGTGGTTAATAATGCTATTGTTATGATAGACTACATAAATAGATTAAAAAAGGGAGGGATTGAACTCAAGGAGGCTATTGTAAAGGGGGCAACGGTTAGGGTCCGGCCAATCCTGGTCACTGCCATCACCACCGTACTCGGGATGCTTCCCATGGCCTTGAGTCATACGGAAGGAGCGGAACTTCGTTCCCCTATGGCTGCGGCTGTCGCCTCTGGTTTACTGTTTTCCACCTTTCTAACCTTATTTATCATCCCCATTGCCTACAGCATTGTCAACAGGGTCTCGTACAGGCAAAGCTAACTGCCTTTTGCCCTTACGCCCCTTTCTCTCTATTTCTAAGGATATTCGTACATAACGCATGGCTAACCGTTTGTCGTCACACGGATGGAGAGGGCGCGGAGAGGAGATCTTTTTTTGTTTGTCCCGAAGGATTTCGGGACAAACAAGAGCTATCAGGCCTCCGGGCAATATCTAGGTCAGAGGGGGGTATTGCTGGGTATCAGGGAATCATCATTTACTCTTTCCCTAGCTCTTTGAGGGTATCCATAAGTACCTTATAGAACTTCTCATTATCAGAGATGGCCTTTTTTAGAATTAAGGGCAGGTTGGAGAGATCATCAGGGTGTACAACGAGATTGGCGCTTTTTGCAAAGGCCATCATATTATCCATGGTCTTGAATTTATTGCTTAACAGAACCAGAAAAACCTTTCTCCTTATGCTTATAGAAAGATGATTGAGATAATGGGTTATCGGACTGCGCTCAAGCTCCTGTCCATCAAAACCATCGGAAAGGAAAATCAGGTCAAAGTGATGGAGACGTAGTTTACCCATTGCCTCACTTATAGATGAAGGTAGGGCAGGCTTATAGGACAGTTCCTCAAGGGCAGAATTGATCTCCATTATATCTCCTTCATTGCCATCCAAGATAAGGGCCAACCTGGCTCCTTCCTCAAACAGATCCAGAGGGCTCGTATCTTCCTCATATTCAAGGCCAGCTTTGTCAAATTCCTCTTTCCTTGAGATCAGATTTCCATCAACTTCCCTTGTATCTACCCTTATTTTACCCTTACATCTCGGGCAGGCAAGACTTACTGCTTGATTGGGCGGCACCTTTCTATCTGGTATCGTTAATCTTGCCCCGCACGATTTACAGGTAACATCCATAGGCTTGTCTCTCTACTCATTTATTTGAACGATTCATCATAGCTCTCGTCTATGGCCAGACCCTCGATAGAGGTAGTCTTTTCCCCCTTGGCCGCCCTTATTGCATCAATTGCCCTTCCTACCACTGCCTTCTGTGATGCATAGGCCATAGCTGTCTCTCTGGTGATAAGGCCATTCTTGTAATGCTCAGTAATGCACTGGTCAAATGTCATCATACCAAAGGCATGACCATTCTCTATAATATCATAGAATGTCTTATCCTCAGTTTCGCCGTGTATGATAAGGTCTTTTACTCTAAGGTTTGTGCCTAATATCTCAAAGGCTGCCACTCGACCACCCCCGATCTTAGGGAGCAGTCTTTGACATACTATCCACCTGATCATATCAGCCAGCCGAAATCTAATCTGCCTTTCCTCCTCTTGTTCGAACATGCCTACAATCCTGTTTATGGTCTGGCCTGCATCCACTGTATGAAGCGTGCTCAAGACAAGATGTCCGGTCTCTGCTGCAGACAGACCTATCTCCACTGTCTCCCTATCCCTCATTTCACCCACCAGAATGACCTTTGGTGCCTGGCGCAGGGCAGACCTCAGCCCGGAGGCGAATTCATCAAAGTCGACACCCATCTCCCTCTGGTTGAATGTGGCCTTTTTCTGGGAATGGACAAACTCCAATGGGTCTTCCAGTGTAATCACATGAACTGATTGTTTTTCATTTATCTCGTTGAGAGAGGCCGCGATAGATGTGGTCTTTCCAGTTCCTGTGGCGCCGGTAACAAGGATGATTCCGTTCAATTCCTCTGTCATTTTGTAAAATGTGTGTGGAAGTTCCATCTCCTCAACTGTGGGCACCCTGGATGGTAATTGCCTCATCGCCACAGAATAGCATCCTTTCTGGGAAAAGACATTGACCCTGAAGCGCGCCTTTCCAGCCAACTGATAGGAGAAGTCACAAGAGCCCCCTGTTAGGAGGTTTTTGATGAGTCTCCTGTCACTGTTAAGAAGGTTAAGGGCAAATATCTCGGCCTGGAAAGGGGTCAATCGGTCAATAGGAGGTTTAAGGGACACGGGCCTTAATGTACCTGAGGTCTCTACCTGTGTTGGTTTGTCTACCGTTATATTTATGTCAGATACGTCTTCATGTGATTCTAACATAGCTCCCAGGATGTGATCTATCTGTTGTTTTCTCATTTCTGTACCCCCTTCAAGTTAGGCCTCGGTAAAGTCTGCAGGAGGGCGTTTGAGGAACTGGAGAAATTTACCCTTGTCATTACATTTTGCATATGCCTCTTCTGGGCTTATCCTTTTTTTGCTCAAGAGATCCATTATGGCATCATCCAGAGATTGCATGCCATATTTCTTCCCAGTTTGGAGAGCAGATGGGATCTGAAAGGTCTTCCTTTCCCGTATCAGGTTTCTCACTGCTGGGGTGGCAACCATAATCTCAAGTGCTGCCACACGATCCAACTGATCCATACCGGTGTTTAACCTTCTAAACAGACTCTGACACACGATTGCCCGGATGCCGTCAGCCAAGGTGCTCCTGATCTGAGGTTGCTGGTCAGAGGGAAAAACCTCTATTATCCTGTCTATTGTCTTGGCAGCAGAGGATGTATGGAGGGTACTAAAAACCAGATGGCCAGTTAAGGATGCCTCAATGGCAAGGTCGATGGTCTCGAGATCCCTCATCTCACCAAGCATTATGATATCCGGATCCTCGCGAAGGGCACCTCGCAGGGCTGCAGCAAATGATCTTGTATGCATACCCACCTCCCGGTGATTTATCACGGCCTTTTGACTCACATGGACAAATTCGATAGGGTCTTCAATCGTAATAATATGATCCTTCCTGGTCCTGTTGGCCTCATCTACTATGGCTGCAAGGGTGGTTGACTTTCCGCACCCAGTTGGTCCTGTCACGAGGACAAGCCCTCTCGGCAGTGTGGCAAGCCGTGATAGAACTGGCGGAAGCCCAAGCTCTTCACAGGTCATGATTCTACTAGGTATCTCTCTAAACACGGCGGCTACACCGTCTTTCTGTTTGAAGAAATTGGCCCTGTAACGAGCTAGGCCGGGTATCTCATAGGCAAAGTCAACATCTCCTGTCTCCTCAAATATCTTGATCTTGTGCTCTGGGGTTATTTCATAGAGCATTGCCCTGAGGGTATCATTATCCAGTGTCTTGTATTTTACCCTTTCGAGCTCCCCCCGAACCCTCAAACTAGGTTGTTTGCCGGCAGCTAAGTGAAGGTCTGAAGCTGCTTGCTCGTTCACCAGTTTAAAAAAGGCATCAATTTGGGCCATAGTTATTTCCCTCTACAGATGTCGATCTTGATAACCTGGATCTTTGTTTACTTTTAGCGTACACATTATTGGCCTCAAACACAAGCTTTATGTTGAGGGGCCTGTCTATGAGCAGGAGGGGGGATAGTCTTGACATGACTATAAGTCTAAAATATAAAGGCCTCTGGCAGGCATTGCGTCAGGGGTATCGAATGCAGGGGCATGGTAGCAAGAGATTTCTTCTTGAAAATTCGTACATAGGGTAGTATAGCCACCTCAACTGGATCTATGAAAGCCGTGAGAATCTGTTAACGAGGAGTCCCCGATCATAACTTTAGGTGAAGGCCATGGAACGGACGAATGTGACTATTGATGGTACCAGGATTGCCGTTGACAAAGGCACCACGGTTTTGCAGGCTGCCCTGAGTGCTGGCATCTTTATTCCGGCACTGTGTTCTCACCCTAATTTGCCTTCATCAAGGCAAGTAAAACCCTTTCAGGTTGTCTACAGAGGCAGAGACAAGCTAAGGAATGATGACTCTCTAAGGGAGTTTGAGGGTTGTCAGCTTTGTCTGGTCAAGATAGATGGTATGGAAGGCCTTCCAACTGCCTGCACCACCGAGGTTGCTGAGGGTATGGTTGCTCGTACCAATACCCCGGAAATTAAGCAAAAACGCAGGGAGAATCTCAAGGTCATTATGAGCGAACACCCAGGTGCCTGCCTTGCCTGTGATCGAAAGGAGGAATGTGATCCATTCAGGGCTAGTATACGCAAGGCCTCGGTGATAACAGGCTGTGAATTTTGCCCTAATAACTCGAAGTGCGAGTTACAGGAGGTGGCCGCATATGTAGGGATAGGTGACTCACTGCCTGCCTATGAATATAAGGGTTTGCCTGATGTAAAGACTGATCCCTTTTTTGAGCGGAACTATAACCTTTGTATTGCCTGTACCCGGTGTGTAAGGGCATGTCAGGAAGTAAGGGTTAATAGTGCTCTTGGGCTTGTTTTTCAAAATGGCACCGTGGTGATTGGAAGCAAAGCACCAACGCTGGAGGAATCCGGGTGCCAGTTTTGTGGGGCATGTGTTGATGTATGCCCCACAGGGGCATTAACCGAGTGGATTAATAAGTGGGATGGCGTTGCAGAGAGGCAGGTGTTGTCTACCTGTCCCTATTGCGGGGTAGGTTGTCAGTTAGAGCTCCAGATTAAGAGAGATAGGATTATTGGCGTTAGCCCGAAAGGAGATGGCACGGTAAATCAAGGGCAGGCATGTGTGAGAGGCAGGTTCGGGATAGTTGAATATGTCCACCACCCGGATAGGCTCAAAGTTCCTTATATCCGGAGGGGCGGAGGCCTTGAGGAGGCCACCTGGGAGGAGGCACTGGAGTTGGTTGCTGAGAGGGTGGGTAGTTACAATCCTCATGAGGTAGCTGTAATTTCTTCGGCAAAGTGCACAAATGAGGAAAACTATGTTGCCCAGAAGTTTGCACGGGCAGTGCTTGGCACCAACAATATTGACCACTGTGCACGTCTTTGACACTCTTCAACGGTGGCCGGGCTGGTCGCCTCTTTTGGGGCTGGTGCAATGACCAACAGCATAGATGAAATAGGGCATGCCGGATGCATCCTGGCAATAGGCACCAATACCACCCATGCCCACCCTGTAATTGGTATGAAGGTGAAGCAGGCATCCAAGAACGGGGCAAGGCTCATTGTAGCAAATCCAAGGGAGATAGAACTGGTGAGCCACGCTGATCTGTGGCTGCAGCAAAACCCCGGCAGTGACGTTGCCCTTCTTATGGGAATGATGAGGGTTATCGTGGATGAGGGTCTCTGTGACAGGGACTTTATTGAAGAGAGGTGCGAGAACTATGATACCTTTACGGATTCCCTCAAAAAATTTCAACTGGAAAGGGTAGAAGAGATTACCGGGGTTCCAAAGGACAAGATAATTGAGGCGGCAAGGATATATGCCACTGATAAACCCTCCACAATCCTTTACGCTATGGGCATTACCCAGCATTCTCATGGTACGGATAATGTCATAGCTATCGCAGACCTGGCCATGCTTACCGGCAATGTCGGGAAGCCATCAACGGGGGTGAACCCCTTAAGGGGTCAGAACAATGTTCAGGGTGCATGTGATATGGGGGCCCTGCCTAATGTATTTACCGGGTATCAGGGAGTGGTAAATAGGGAGATAAGGGAGAAATTTGAGGATGCCTGGGGTACATATTTACCTCGTGAAGCCGGGCTTACCTTGCTTGAGATACTGGATGCAGCCCACAGAAAGCAGATAAAGGCCCTCTACCTTATTGGCGAAAACCCGATACTGAGCCATCCTGATGCACGACATGCGCGGGAATCTTTGGAGGCACTTGATTTATTTGTCGTTCAGGATATTTTCATGTCCGAGACTGCCCAGCTGGCTGATGTGGTTCTGGCGAGTGCAACGTTTGCCGAGAAGGATGGGACATTTACCAATACGGACAGGAGGGTGCAGAGGGTTAGAAAGGCCCTTGAGCCCGTTGGCGATTGTAAGCCTGATTGGTGGATTACCTGTCAGATCGGGCAAAGGATGGGAAGGAAAGGTTTTGATTTTGGGAACCCATATCAGATCATGGAAGAGATCTCCAGGCTAACCCCAAGCTATGGGGGCATTACCTATGAGAGGTTGGGGGATGGTGGGATTCACTGGCCGTGTCCCACCAAGGACCATCCAGGCACACCTATACTGCATACGGAGAGGTTTACCAGGGGAAAAGGCCGGTTTATACCTCTAGAGTACAGACCACCAGCGGAACTTCCTGATGATGAATACCCTCTGCTGCTCACCACTGAAAGGAGCAGGTACCACTTTCACACTGGCACCATGACGCGAAAGGTGCGTGGGTTAACCGCCTTGGAAGGCGAGGGTGTAGTGGAGATAAACCCAAAGGATGCCTCTCCATTAGGCATCAGTGATGGTGAGATGCTGAAGGTTGTATCAAGGAGGGGGGCGGTCATGGCCAGGGCAAAAGTGACAGAGGTCACGCCGTTGAAGGTTGTGACGATGAATTTTCACTTTGTAGAGAGCCCTACTAATCAATTGACCAATCCGGCCCTTGACCCTGTGGCAAAGATACCCGAGTTTAAGGTTTGCGCAGTTAGGGTGGAGAAGATCTAGAAAGGGTTTTGTTCGGAGGTGCAAATTGTACAAGGTATTGTTCAAGCAAGATTTAGTACCCAATATACATCTGGTAAAGGTTTCGGCCCCGTATGTAGCTAAGAAGGCCAGGCCAGGTCAGTTCGTTATTATTGCCATTGACGAGAGAGGAGAAAGGGTTCCTCTGACGATTGCGGATTGGGATCGGGAAGGGGGCTCTATCACCATGGTATTCATGGAGGTCGGCACTACAACCCAGCGCCTGGCCTCATTAAATGTGGGTGATTCCATTGCAAACCTTGTAGGGCCCTTGGGCATCCCGACACACATTGACAGATTTGGCACTGTAGTCTGTGTTGGTGGTTGTTATGGTATAGCTGCTATGATGCCAATTGCCCGGGCTATGAAGGAGGAAGGCAACAGGGTGATCTCAATTATCGAGGCAAGGAGCAGGTATCTCTTGTTTTGGGAAGAGGAATTAGGGAGGGTTAGCGATCAGTTGATGGTAACTACTGGTGATGGTTCATATGCCGCTCAGGGATGGATTCCTGATCAGATCAAGCGCATAATCGATGGTGGAGAGAAGATCGATCTTCTTGTTGCCCTTGGTTGTACCTATATGATGCAGCTTTGTTCAGAGGCATCAAGGCCTTTTGGCATTAAGACGATTGTCCACCTAAATTCGATAATGGTAGATGGTACAGGCATGTGTGGTTCCTGCAGGGTATCAGTTGGTGGAGAGACTAAGTTTGCCTGTGTAGATGGTCCGGAATTTGACGGTCATCAGGTAGATTGGGATTTACTCTTATCACGGCAAAGGGGTTATCAGGATGAAGAGATCCACTCACTGCGTGAGTGGGAGAGTCAAGGCTGGCGTAGGACCTAAGGGTAAAACCCTCCACCCCCTTCCCTATGCGGTTGTATGGGCAGATTCCAGGGGCCTTTGAGGGGTAACCCCTCTTGCCTCACTGTTTGAAAATAAAGATACAATCGACTACCGACACCGGAGCGGGCATGGGTCCCACAGGGAGGGATAGTGCCTTTTTCTGAACAAACTTTGGCTTGATTTTGGTCATAGAATGGCCATAGTATAGTGGGACTTGTGGTTTACGGGGATAGACAGAGGGGAAATTACATGAATCGGCTCGACCAAGTAAGCGGTATGCACTATGAGGGGATGTGTATCCGGCCGCCCAGCGAGGCAAATAGCATCCTCCTTCAGGCCACTGTTGGATGTTCCCATAACAAGTGCACCTTTTGCGGCTCATACAAGGATAAAAGGTTTCGGATCAAGGACAATGACGTTATCTTGAGCGATATCCTCTTTGCCTCACGGTACATGCGGAATCAGGAGAGGGTGTTTATCATGGATGGTGATGCCCTGATCATCCCTTATCCCCGTTTGATGTGGGTTTTGGAAAGGATAAGGGAACATCTCCCATGGGTCAGGAGGGTTGGCCTGTATGCTAACACCAAAGGCATAAGGATGAAGGGCGAGGAGGAATTGATAAGACTGAAGGAAATGGGCCTCGGCATAATCTATATGGGTATAGAGACAGGGGATGATCAGACCTTGAAGGCTGTCAGGAAGGGAGCCGATTCCCAGAGGGTGTTAGATATGGGTAAAAAGGTTAAGGGAGCAGGTATAAGGCTTTCCGTTACTGTTCTTTTGGGGATTGCCGGCAAAAAAAGGTCACTCATCCATGCCAATGCAACAGGAAAACTCTTAAGCGCAATAGATCCCGACTACGTCGGTGCCCTGACACTAATGGTAATACCCGGCACACCCCTGGCAGATGATATTTCAGCTGGCAGGTTTGAACTCCCTGATAATCTTGGTTTGCTCATGGAATTGAGAGAGATGATAGCCTCCACCGACCTCACCAATGGTCTTTTCTTCTGCAACCATGCATCAAACTATCTGCCGGTCAAGGCCAGGCTCCCAGAGGGGAAAGAACAGACCCTTGATTTAATAGATATGGCCCTTCAAGGAAAGGTGGGCCTGAGGCCGGAGTGGATGAGGGCGCTTTAAATGACAAGATCAGGAATAGATGATTACCTATATGCAGTCATAATGGCAGGAGGAAGTGGAACCAGATTCTGGCCAAGGAGCAGAAAGAATAGGCCAAAGCAGCTCCTCAATATCACTGGAGACGAGGTCCTTCTTAAAAAAACGATCCAGCTTATTAAATCCATTCTACCTGTCAGCAAGATAAGGATAGTGACCACCGTATCCCAAGTAGATGCGGTTAGGAGAACGGTTCCAGAGATACCAGATGAAAATATGATAATCGAACCATGTGGGAAGAATACGGCCCCGGCCATTGGAATTTCTGCCCTTTTTGTTGAAAGGGATAATCCAGGTGCTGTTATGGTAATTCTGCCTGCAGATCATTATATTGAGGATGAAAAGAAGTTTCATCGGAGCATCATGGCAGGTGCCCGTCAAGCCTCTCAGGGGAATTACCTTGTGACCATCGGAATCCCTCCAAGGGAACCAGAGACTGGTTATGGATATATTGAGACAGATGAATTAATAGATAAAAGGGATGCGATATACTCTGTTCAATCCTTTCATGAGAAACCTGACTTGGACACGGCCAGGCTTTTTATCAGCCAGGGCAACTTCTTCTGGAATAGCGGTATCTTTATTGCGAGCGTTTCGACCATACTTAGGGAGATTTCAGAATACCTCCCTCACAATTATAGATGGCTTGCGAAAATGAGGGAATCCCTTGGTAGGGAGGAAGAGTCAGCAGTAATCACCGAGGCCTATCAAAATATGGAGGCCATCTCCATCGACTATGGGGTTATAGAGAAGTCAAGGCGTGTTCTCATGGTGGTGGGGGATTTTGGTTGGAATGATGTGGGATCTTGGCCGTCAGCTGCCCAGTACTGGCCTGTGGATAGTAATAACAATGCCTTCATTGGAGAGCTGATCAATCTCGATTCTTCTCAATGCATTGTCTATAGCCCCAAAAAACTGGTTGCACTCCTGGGTGTAGAGGATCTTGTGGTTGTAGAGGAGGATGATGCCCTTTTGATCACTAAAAAGGGGAGGTCTCAGGATGTGAGAAAACTCGTGGAGATGCTGAGATCCCAGGGCAAGGATGAGATTCTGTAAGGGGGATATAAAGGAATAGATATGAACCCAGAGATCTATAGGGAATATGACATAAGGGGTATCATAGGTGAAGACATCAAGCAGGATGAATTTACTATTTTGGGAAAGGGCTTTGGTACCTATTTCAATCACTTAGGAGAAAGAAGGATTGTGTTAGGAAGGGACTGTAGGTTGAGTTCACCCAAGGTAAGAGATGGGGTAGCAGAGGGTCTTGTATCAACCGGCTGCAATGTAGTAGATGTAGGCATCTGTCCCACCCCAACGCTTTACTTTGCTATACGGCACCTGAAGGCTGACGGGGGGATTATGATTACTGCAAGTCACAATCCACCTCATTACAATGGCTTCAAGGTATGTAGCGGTTTCGATACTATCTATGGGGAGGACATTCAGAAATTGAGGCGTCTTATTGAGCAAGGGGATTTTGTAGGGGGAAAGGGAACATATTCCTCATATGGAATCGTTGGGCCATATATAGATATGATCAGAGGGGATATCAAGATAAGCCCCGGGATTAAAGTAGGTTTTGATGCAGGCAATGGAACAGCAGGGCCTGCAGGGGTAAAGATCTTGAAATCCTTTGGCTGTGAGGTTCATGATCTTTACTGTGATATGGATGGCTCATTTCCGAACCATGATCCAGATCCTACTGTAGTGGATAATATGAAGGATCTTATTGAGGAGGTGAGGAGGTGCAGGCTTGACCTCGGTATTGGTGTTGATGGAGACGGAGACAGGATAGGAGTGGTAGACAGCTCGGGTAATATTGTATTTGGAGATATGCTTTTGCTTATCTTTGCAAGGGATGTGCTGGTTGAACATCCCGGGGCAACTATTATTTCCGAGGTTAAGAGTTCAGATAGAATGTATAGAGATATCGCGGCCCACGGTGGAAATGCCATCATGTGGAAGACAGGGCATTCTCTGATAAAGAACAAGATGAAGAAAAGCAAGGCCCTTCTGGCAGGAGAGATGAGCGGTCATATGTTTTTTGCTGACAGGTATTTTGGTTATGATGATGCCATCTATGCATCATGCAGGCTGCTGGAGATACTCTCCAGGACCGGTAAATCAATTGAAGAGCTTTTAGAAGATGTTCCAAAGTCATATGCCACGCCTGAAATTAGGGTGGAGTGCCCTGATTCCAAGAAATTTCAGCTTGTGGATAGGCTTAAGGATGAATTCAGCAAACAATATAAGATAATTGATGTGGATGGCGTCAGAATTGTCTTTGATGACGGTTGGGGCTTGGTGAGGGCCTCTAATACTCAGCCCGCACTTGTACTCAGATTTGAGGCACAATCAAAAGAAAGGCTTGAGCAAATTAGGACAACAATAGAGGGAGCCATTGACAGATTCAGCTGACGTAAGGAAATCGAGAGCACCGGGATAATGGATGATAGGGTTAAAGAGGGCATTCTGCAAAGGGTAGCCACTGAACCATATGCCAAAAAACTGGGTTTAAGGTTGCTCAGATTAGAACCCGGATATGCCCTGGTGGAGATGGATCTTAGGGATGATATGGCCAATATTTTTGATATGACCCATGGGGGGGCCATATTTTCCTTAATTGATGAGGCCTTTGAGATATCGTGTAACACCCATGGTACGGTGGCTGTTGCCCTGAATATAACAGTTACCTATCATAAGCCCCCAACAAAGAGAGGGGTGTTAAGGGCGGAATCCAAGGAGATCTACCGGTCGAGAAAGACGGCTACGTATGAGATAAGGGTTACTGAGGGAGAAAACAACAGCCTCATAGCCTCATGTCAGGCCCTAGCATATAGAAAAGAAGAAAAACTCCCTTTTCTCCGATAGATGATTGCCCTCTCTAAAATCCTATACCATCTACCGCTATCTTTCCGGTTTCTTCCTCTATATCGAACCTGAGCGGGAGAAATTGCTCGACAACCCAGATATTTGTCAGGAGATGTTCAGTTATGCTTTCAGTTGTGAATGTTGAGCGTCCCTTGGCCAGGGCCATATAGGGAACGAGCTGGTCGGCAAGGTGAATATCAATAACCCCCTTGGAATCCAGGAATTCGATAAACTCATCGCAGGCATCATCAGCCACCTCTTCGGCCCTCTTTCCTTTCTTGCCCAATGAGGTAAAACCCCCTATACTCCCTTCAAATTGAGCGGCTAAAAAGAGAAACGACCCCTGACCAGGAGATGGGGCCTTTTCAATCGAGGTATTGGGGCGGATTCCTAGATACTCAATCCTTTTTAAGGCCTGGTCTCTCTGTCTCTCACCTATAGCCAGAGGGAGGTTGGAGATGGCGGAAAGTATATGAAGACTGAGTAGCTTGCCTCGGTTAGAAAGGTGAATTGCCTCAAGGCCTTTCGTGTCTTTTATTAAGGCCTTAACCTTGCCACCTCCTTTGGGATACCACCCCCATGTATCAATCTCTAAAGAAACCGCTCCCCCCATCTTTTTAAGGGCAGGCAAAAACACGACCTGAAGGTAATGAAAAGGTGGACTCCATGGAACATGGGTACCTCCCGTGATCTCAATTTGAGAGGGGATTTTTCCGAAGAGCAAGACGGGAATCAGGGCCTGTATTACTAATCCTGTTGAACCAGCAGTCCCGATATGGAAGGAGTACTTTCCTCCTCTTATCTCTCCAGGCTCAAAGAGGAGGTTACTTGAGTCGAGTTTCGCACCTTCAACCTTGGCCCCAGTAATAGTTGCAAGCGCATTTACCGCCATCAGGTGTTGAGGCCTTAGTCCTGGCTTTTCCCTATTACCCCTGATGTGATCAATATGGACAGGCGCCCTGAGGATAGCAGATAGGGTTAAGGCTGTTCTGAGAATCTGACCACCACCTTCTCCATACCTGCCATCTATTTGAAGCTTTTTGCTTTCATTCATAAGAAAGTAATATGAGACTTGGATACTTAAATTTGGTTGAACTGTAAAGGCCATTCTAATAAAAAATATCGTACTATCCACTTAATTCAGCATCATTTTGAGTGGTGGGGAAACTGCCAAATCATGCATAAAGGCGTAAATGGTTTTTATGCTATTGTAAGCCTTTTGAATAAGGTTTGAACTATTAATGAACTCGCTGGTTCATCTATACCTTGATACTTTGGCTATTATCAGAAAGCCAATATAGCTTTGGTCCGATGCCAGCATTCAGAAGGCCCCTTGATGACAACCTCTTTTGCGAAAACTTGCTGAGCCAATAGGATATGCATAAAAATAGAAAAAAACGAAAGATCAATGTATTAATTTCCCTTACAATTCAGTCTATTAAGACAGTACATTCCGGCAAGGCTTGGTTTGTGATGTTAATCAATCTTGTAATACTCCCTATCCTGATGCAGGGTATATATTACTATAGAAAACAAAGAGCTAAAGAATTGTTAAGGTGATTATCATACACGAAACCATTGATCGAGTAACCTATATCTTGCAACATTTGGGTAACCTATGTCCTGATACTCCTCACGTAGCTGAATAGAGTTAATAGGCTATTCAAAAATTGACACGGGTATATCTATACATTCAGCAACGCTTAAGACTACATGAAATGAGAAATTTTCTATTCGAATTAAAAACTTTTCTTGAAATATTGATCTTTACAGTTATTCTAGTAAGACTATCTGCGTTCAGGTAGCAATAAAATAAGAATAGTAAAAATCATGCGTAATTATGATGTTGTCGTAATTGGAGCAGGCCCCTCTGGAGCCACGGCGGCCTATCATTGTGCAAAGTCGGATTTAGATACACTGTTTGTAGATAAGAGCCAATTCCCCCGTTATAAGGCATGTGGAGGAGCATTATCAGAGCGAGCGATGTCATATCTAGATTTCCCTGTAGATGATGAACTCATTGAACGAGATATCTATGGGGCTAGAGTGAGATTTGGCAATGAGGGTATAGAGGTACTAAAGCCATATAGAATAGCAGGCTTGGTTACACGCTATAAGTTTGACTATTTTTTAGTGCAACAGGCAATAGAGGCTGGAGCGAAATTCTTAGAAAATGAAAAAGTCACAGATTTACAAATATCAGATGAATATGTTGATATAATCACGAGCAAGGGCCACATTCGCGCTAAGTTAGTAATTGGTGCTGACGGTTCCCAAGGGATTACCTGTCATTATATCCGTGATGCAATCAAAAAAAGTGAGTATGCTGTAGGACTAGTTACGGAAATCCCAGCGGATAACAGGAACATAGACAAATATATACTTAATAGCGTTGAGATTCATCTTGGAATTACGAATATGGGATATGGTTGGGTTTTTCCTCATGAAGGATATTTTAGTGTAGGTGTTGCTGGTATTGCGGATAAGCTAAGTAATCCGAAAAGGATACTGACCAATTTCTTAAGGCAAAGAGCGTTTCACGGACAATATAGATTTCATGCTCACAGGATACCAATGGGTGGAGTGCCAAGAAAGAAGGTCACGGATAGAATCATTCTTGTTGGAGATGCTGCTGGTTTTGTCGATAGCTTTCACGGTGAGGGGATAGGGTATGCTATTCTTTCAGCAAAAATTGCAGCCAATGTTTGTCATAATGCTTTACAACATAATGACGGATGGAGGGAGGATTTTCTCAAGATTTATGATGATGAATGCTATAAGCAATTTGAGTATAATCTAAAATACTCATTAATTCTTGCCAAGCTTATGCACAGATTCCCAAAATTGTTCTTTAAACTCATGGCCTCTGATAAAAATGTTTTAGGTCACTTTCTTGATGTTGCTACAAACAAGTTAACTTATAAAGAATATCTTAGGTGGATAAAACATAGAGCTCCTGTCTTCTTTGTGCAAAGGGCTATAGAGAAAATGTTAATATTAAAGGAGCTCAGATAGTCATACACCGAATGATAAGGATTGCACCCAGAATTCTCTGCTGTGCTACGCTCCACTTACAATCTTATTAAAGCGGCATATCTCACTAATCGGACAAATTAAAAGACGCCAGCCAATTTACTGACAACAGACTTCAGTAAATGTAAATGATAAAAGTGAAGTTTATATTTAATACTTACTACAAAAAAGGAAGAAGGAAAAACCCCTTTTAAAAGATCCTGTCAAAACTTGGTATTAGAACCAAGCGAGAGGTAATAACCAATCTTGTCAAATTATCTCCAGGTTATTTTCGATCTTGTTTAGAACACAAGATTTCATGACTTTTTGGGCCGCAGTTAAAAAGAAGGTCAAAGGCCGAGAGATTATGGATAAATTCGCCCCAGAGCTGTGGATATACGGGAGTGGGAGGGGTAAAAAAGTTTAGCCTTATCCCCGCGCGAGAAAATAGTTCCTGATCGAGATATTTTTCTGCGCACCTCTGGGCCAGATAGTGAGATGAGCCTATTTTACGGCATATGGCAATCAGGAGTTCGTTGCCTTTCCCTTTAATGCCCAAGCTAGATTGCAAGATTAGGGGTGTGTCAATCATGAGGTGTTTTTTCAGATAATGGATTATAGTCATATTGAGATCTATGAGTTTCTCAAATTTTTCTGAGAAGATCTCAGAAACAGAATCCAGATGCTCTTTGAAATAGGGGGCATTGGCATAGGAAGTCTTTAGGCTGCCTAAATGTTTTTTTCTCCAGTTCCCTTCAGGGCACATTGTTACCTCCTTGATTTTTTGTAGGCCCAGACCCCTTCTCCATACAGGGATTGTAATCCATAGGGTTCCCTGGTCGTTTTTAAAGCGATTTCTGGTTATCCACGTTGTCCTCTGAGGAAATTGAACATCATCCAGAATAACCATTACGTCAGAAAGATGGGCCTTCAAAAAGAATCCAGGAAATGGGGCAAAAAATGGTTGGTAGGTAGATACAATCATTTCCGCCTTTTTCAAACTCAGGCCTTCATGAGAGATTGAATCTTAGCAAGTTCTTTGGTTGTGTTGATATTGAGAAAGGCCCTGCTCGGGGAACCAAATCTCCTGATCTCGTCTTCGTTGACATACCTAACTGATATCTGGTCATAGAAAAGCCTGATCTGGTAGCGTTTAGAGTCAATGAGACCCCTGATAGGCCCCAGACAGGATTGGGCATAGATAGCATGGAGAGGTTCTATTTCATTGGCCACTGAGGGAACCACGGCTGCATGGTTATCCTTTATATCCACCATATAACGAACTAACTGCCTGTTAATAAATGGCATATCGCATGCAACAAAAAACCCCGCCTGGTGGGATATACTCATAAGTCCCGAGTATATACCGCCTATGGGGCCTAATCCTTTAATGAGATCCTCCACTACTGGTATGTTAAGATATTCGTAGTCCTTCTTTTCATTGGTGACCAGGATGACTCGTTTAAAGATATTTTTCATTTTCTCCGTCACCATCTCGATCAATCGCATGCCGTCGATCTCAAGAAGGGCCTTGTTTTGACCGTAGCGTTCGCTTGATCCACCAGCCAATATTACGCCTGTAACGTAGTCGCATGGCTCGTTTCGCTTAGCTTTTTCCTTCATAATAGTCCTATCATTTCTTCGTTAATGCGTTTATACACAAATCTCTTTGATTCATCACAATACACACGTAGGCTGTTGCTTGGCTTGATATTTTCTCTTTTTTAGTGTAAACTAAAAGGGTTGATTTTCGCAATTCTAAAATATTTTTTGCTAACCTATTGACATAAAAGGTATTTTATGTCAATAGGGGACAGCTCTCTAATAAGGCTTACCGCATGGAGCCAGAGAGGGGAAATTGAGCAGGGACGACTTGATACATGTGGAAGGTTTGGTCACACGGATGTTAGGGGGAGGAACTATGGAGATCGACTGTGAGAAGGGTGTTAAGCTTACTGGTGTACTTTCCGGTCGAATGAAGAAGAACAAGATCAAGGTAGTAGTTGGGGACAGGGTGCAGGTTAGTGTTTCCCCTTACGATACTGCGCATGGCCTCATCACCTACCGCCTGAGATAAAATCTCCCACTCTTTTAAAAGAGACCTCTATTCCTGCTTGAAAGAGTAAAACATCTCTGGAACGAAATCCTCATAAAAGAGTTGTTTAGCCAAGTGCCTGGAAGACCAGTCTTCTCTGCCTCTTCCTGTTGTCAAAATCCACAAGGACAATCTGTTGCCAGCTGCCAGTAGCCGGCTTATTTGCCGCGAAGGGTATGGTTAGAGAGGTCTTGCATATGGCTGATCTAACATGAGAAAAGCCGTTTCCATCACCCCACCTTAGATTATGCCCGTATTCTATGGCTTGGGGGATCAGTCTTTCAAAGGCATCTTTCAAGTCTTCAATAACACCTGATTCAAATTCAATAGTCGTTACCCCAGCGGTGGACCCAGGAACGAATATGACAACGGAGCCTTCAGGGAATGGTAGTTTTCTTACAAAATCAGCCACCAGTGGGGTGATATCATGGACATCATTAAAACCTTTTGTCTCTATTTCAACTTCTTTGGTAACAACTGCCATGCTGCTATCTCCTCATGCTAATCTGCTCCTTTTTCTAGGATAAGGAGGCATCTCTTTCCCCCTGTCTCTGGGAGGCTATAGGGAATTTTCTTACTAATCCTGAAGTGTAATTCCTCCATTAATCTTTCACTATCTTTAATCTCTTGGTCAACCCTTGACCCCTTGAAGGTTATCAAAAGGCTGCCTGGTTCAAGATAGGCGGAACAGATGGTGAGCATTTTTTTTAGGGGTGCCAAGGCGCGGGCGGTAACAATATCATAGAAAGGCAGTAGTGTCGCCAGATCAGTCCTCCCTTCCGCACGCCCCCTATATGCCTCAATACCTTTGAGGCCTAATTTTCTGATCATATACCTTAAGAAACTCACCTTTTTAGCCTTTGATTCGATAAGATGGACCTTAAACTCCGGTCTTGCTATCTTGATTGGTAAGCCGGGAATACCAGCTCCTGAACCTATGTCAACTACTGTGCCATCTAGGGGAAGATGGGGGAGTGCTACCAGGGAATCCAGAAGAAGTCTTATGATCATCTCCCTTTTTTCTGATATGCCCGTGAGATTCATTCGCCGGTTCCATGACCATAACCCCTCCAGGAAAACGACAAAGAGGTATAACTGTTTTTCTGAAAGCGTAACCCCAAATTCACGGGCACCTTCTCTTAGCAGTTGCTGATCTCCGCTCTTCAACTTTTCCTGAGATATCTTTAGTGAGGTGATTTGATCCTTATGTATTGTTTTGAAACTAATTGGCAGGATAGTTTCAATGGGAATGGTTGTCAAGATATAAGTAGTTTACTTGCACATCCTTATAGTAGCTTGATTTTTAACAGGAAAGAGGCTAGATTGTCCGGGTAAGGGCAAAGACAGGTTAGGGCAAATCAGGTATGAATATACATACATATCCAGATCCTATTTTGAGGAAGAAGGCAGAGCCGGTCGTCAGTATCGATGGGGGCCTTCAGAGGCTTATCAATAATATGAGCAAATTGATGTATCAAGCATCGGGGATAGGACTGGCCGCAAATCAGGCTGGGGTAGCGAAAAGGGTTATTATCTTTGATACAAACTATAGGGAAAAGGGGAAGGATTTAACGGTTTTGATTAATCCAACAATTGTTCTGGCAGAAGACAAGGTAGTATCCGAAGAGGGGTGCCTGAGCGTACCTGATTTTCAAGGCAAGATCACCAGGGAGAAATATCTTAAGGTGAGGGGCCTTGATAGGCGTGGCAAACCCATTGATATTGATGCCGAAGGTTTGACCGCTATTTGTATCCAGCATGAAATTGACCACCTTGATGGTACCCTAATACTTGATCATGTTAGCCAGCTGAAGAGGGATCTCTATAAAAGAAAGATAGACAACTTATTGAAAAAGGCTTAATAATGGGAGACCAAACTTCACGTGTCTCATTTCCATCAAGGCCAAAGATAGTCTTTCTGGGCACACCCCAGTTCGCTCTTCCCACATTAAGGGCCTTAATTGATGAGGGATATCATATCCTTTCCGTAGTTACTCAGCCGGATAGACCAAAGGGGAGGGGTCAGAAATTGACACCACCTCCTGTAAAGATTCTTGCCAGAGAAAACAATCTTACCATCCTTCAGCCAAGAAAGTTAGATGAGGGTTTTTTAGATCTCCTTGTTCCCCTGAACCCTGATCTTCTCGTTGTTATTGCCTTTGGGCAGATAATTCCCGGTAGGGTACTGAGCTCAGCCAGATGGGGAGGAATAAACATCCACGCCTCTCTCTTACCAAAGTACAGGGGTTCAGCCCCCATTCAGTGGGCTATTATCAACAATGAGAAAAAGACAGGGCTGACAACTATGTGTATGGATGAAGGCCTTGATACTGGGCCAATCCTTATGCAGCAGGAGGTGGATATCCTGAAAGGAGAAACCGCAGGTCAGTTACATGATAGGCTTTCTTGCTTAGCACCTGGATTACTTATTAACACCCTCCAAGGGTTGTCTGAGGGCGCAATTGAAAAGAAAAAACAGGATGATTCCCTCGCTACCTATGCCCCAAAGCTAACCAGGGATCAGGGCCTGATAAACTGGTCCTTGCCTGGGGAACGTGTCTGTGGCTTAATCAGGGGTTTGGATCCCTGGCCAGGAGCCTTTACCTACTGGAACGGAAAAATGTTGAAGCTGTTTGGTTGTTTCCTCGCTGATGCTAGACAAAGAGCCTCAGTGCCAGGTCGGATAAAGGGTTTAACTGAGAAAGGTCTTAAGATAGAGACTGGGAAAGGGCCCGTCATTGTCAGGGAGATTCAATCGCCTGGGAAAAAGAGGCTGGCAGCTCGGGAATTTATAAGGGGGAGCCGGTTACATTCGGGAAGTATTTTAGGAAAATAGTGATAGGTGAAGACTTGGCACTTACTTAACCTCCATGAGTCAGTGAAGGTTATGAGAGGATTTTTCGGGGGGTCTCCTCTCAGGAACATACACGTGACGGATTTTCTTCTCGTTCCAAGCCCTTGACACGTAAAGATTACAATAGCAGCTCCCATACGCTTCCACGTCAGGGGCCCTGTAGACGCAGGGGCACACGATGTCTTTGTCCTTTTCCCGGTCCCCTGATGCTAGCCTACATGGGCAGGACATGTAGCCATAACGATTTTTATTTACCAGAAGGGCCTCAAGGAGTTCAAAGACCCTCTGTTTGTCCCTGTTAAAGTAGTAACCTTTTGGTTCCTGAGCCTTTTTTAGCATCTCATATAGTTTTTCCACCTCGTTCATGGTCCAAGGGCCTCCTTTATCTCATCTTCTTTATATCCCACGATGACCTTGTCTCCAATGATAATGGTAGGAAAGGAGCAGCGTGGATTCAATTTTCTCACGTCTTCAAGGACTGCGGCCCTTTCGTTCCCCTCAAGCAGGTCCACATCTGTAAACTCATACTGAACCTGGCAGTCGTTCAGAAGCTTTTTGGTGGCCTTACAATGGCTACAGGTGCTAAGCGTATAGATCTTAACGGGCTTTTGCATGCCTAACCTCCTACCTTTTTCGACAGGTGATCAGGTTCGATAAAAGATTACTGCACAAATACTTATGGTAATTGCCTGACCCTGTATTTTCACAATTTCAGGAGAAGAATTGTTTATCTTGTGTGTTACGATGAATTTGGCTTTTAGCAACTTCAGTTATAATTACCATATACCGTTACGTGTAATTCTTCTATGGAAATTTGAAGCCGATCAGAGGGAAGCTAGTCTCATGTGTTAGGTAAATTGGGCTGTTTGGAAAAACTTTTGACCGGTTTTTTATACTATGTTATAGAAAGTTATAGAAAGTTCGAGGAGGGATGTCCGAGTGGTTGAAGGAGGCGGTCTTGAAAACCGTTGTCCCGTAAGGGACCGTGGGTTCGAATCCTACTCCCTCCGCCAGAAAATCTCACGCTGTTAGATTTCACCACGTGGGTTTGCGGAGAGATGGCCGAGTTGGCTGAAGGCGCTCGCCTGCTAAGTGAGTGTAGGGCGAAAGCTCTACCGAGGGTTCGAATCCCTCTCTCTCCGCCAAAAGATATTATTTTCCGGTTTGTGGCATGTATCAGATCCTTCGCCACGTTGTTCCACCTCTCGTGTCAGTTACTTCAACTCCGAGATTTTTCAGCTCGTCTCTTATCTTATCGGCCCTTGCCCAGTCGTTTTTTTGCCGGGCATAGGCCCTTTCTTTTATTAATTTCTCTACGTGTTCGGAAGATTCTGGCCCTGTCAGGTCCATCACCATAAGCACTGAGTTGATCTTGGAGAGAACATCTTCGATCTTATTTCGGTCAGATGGGTCCAAGCCCTTGGAATTCATTATGCGGTTGGTTTGATGTATAAATTCAAAGAGTGCAGCCAGGGCAGGTGCAAGGCTTAGATCGTTATCCATTTCCTTCACAAACCTATGCCTAAGATCATAGACTAATTGATCAATTTGAGAAGTGACTGGGCCTTCCTGGGAGGATCGGAGTTTATGGACGAATCTATCTAAGCGGGAGACCGTATTCTGAGCGATTGCCAGCTTTGACCATGAAAAATCGATTGCCTTCCTGTAGTGCATGTTGATGAGCCAGTATCGAACCTCTCTTCCCCCATACCCCTTATTGAGCACATCTCTGAGGGTAATAGACTTTTCAGTGGGCATTTCAGGGAATTTTTCTTGTTTTACCAGCTCGTGATGAACCCAGTAGTTTGCTAGTGGCTTGCCAGTAAGGGCTTCTGATATGGCTATAGTGTTTTCATGGTGTGGAAAGACCAGGTCTGTACCTCCGGTGTAAATGTCATAGGTTTCACCGAGATAATCCATGGCCATGGCAGCACATTCGATGTGCCAACTAGGCCGAACGTTTCCCCACCTCGTGGAAAAGAAGATTCCCCTCTTCAGTTCATTTAATGTTGATCTCTTGAGCAGGGTAAAATCCCTTGGGTTGTCTTTTTCGTATTGGTCAAGGTCAACTGTTTTACCGACGCGGATTTTGTTTAAATCAATCCTTGAGAGTTTACCATAATCGTTAACACGGGAGATGTCGAAATAGACCGAGCGTAGTCTTTCATAGGCAAAACCTTTTTCCAAGAGTTTTCGGGCAATATCTATCATCTCTTGCACATGATGACTCGCAAAGAGGTAACGGGTTGCCCTTTTGATATTGAGGGTATCCATATCCTTAAGGAATTCCTCGTAATATTTTTCGGTGAATGTCTTTACGTCTTCACCTGCAGCCTCTGATCCCTGAATTGTTTTATCATCCAGATCTGTAATGTTCATTATATGGGTTACGGCAAAACCCTTAAACTCGAGGTAGCGTCTGAGTAAGTCAGCAACTACGTACCTCCTGCAATCGGTAAGATCAATCAGTTTTGATACTGTGGGTCCGCAGGAATACATTGAGACCCTATTTTCCCTTATGGGGATGAATGCATCTTTGTGCCTGCTCAGGGTATTATAGAATGTGATGTCGGTCTTTTTTCTGTCCATAAAGAGATTCGTACTGAGATATCGTTCACCACCATCAGGAAATATGGCTACAAGGAGACCCTCGCCTATCTCCTGGGCTAGCTTAAGGGCAACGGCCATGGAAGCACCTGAGCTCATACCTACAAAGAGGCCCTCCTCTTTCGCGAGTCTTCTGGTCATCTCGAAGGCCTCTTCGTCTTCGATATGAACGATACGATCAAGGCGATTCTTATCGAATATTTCAGGACGGTAGGATTCCTTCATATTTTTCATTCCCTGGATACTATGTCCCATATAGGGCTCGACCCCAACTATCTCTATTTTTGGATTGTATTCCTTCAATCTCTTGGAAAGACCCATTACCGTTCCCGTAGTACCCATAGGGGCGACAACCATGGTCAGCTTTCCACCAGTCTGTTGCCAAATCTCAACGGCTGTTCCATTATAATGGGCCATCCAGTTGTTTTCGTTGTTAAATTGGTCTGCCAGCCAGTATTTGTCTGGTTTTTCTCTAATCAGCTCATATGCCTCTTCGATAGCACCATCAGTGCCAAGATGGGATGGGGTAAGCCTAAGATCTGCCCCAAATGCCTTCAGTATCTTCGTCCTTTCCTCGCTAACAGAGTCGGACATGGTGAGAATCAATCGGTAACCTTTGATAGTAGCAACGAGGGCGAGCCCTATTCCTGTATTACCGCTTGTTGCCTCTACAATTATTTTATCCTTGGTCAAGTGGCCATTTCTCTCTGCCTGCTCGATCATGGAAAGGGCTATTCTATCTTTAATAGATCCCCCGGGATTGAAAGACTCGAGTTTGGCAAATATCTTAACGTTATCATTTCTGTTAAGATACCTTATGGGGACTATAGGTGTGTTTCCAATTGCATCTAAGATATTATTGTATTTCTTGGTCACTGCTTTTTCTGGGCCTTAAAGTGGGCTATTATTGAGTGGTTATCTTTAGTACAAAAGCTATAGTATGGCAATAAAATAAGGGCCCTAACGCCCAAAAGGGCAAGCTCTGATACAAATCCCACAGATTGGGGCACCCCTTTAGGAATAGTTGAAAGTTCCCCTAAACCCATGTCTTTGAAGGATATTGGCGGGGCAAAAGGCAATTTCGCCAAGGATCCTGTTTGCCGAATGGTACACAGAAAAATAAAAGGGCGTGGGCGTGTCGATTATCTGTTCAGATACAGCGCTGGGAAGTCTTATAGCAATAGATATCGTCCGATTAAAGGAATCTAATAAGCCTGGTTGTTCTAATGAAGGCTGCTTTAAGGGCTCAGTATCTGCCACACCAGCGAGATCTGCGCCTAATTTAATCATGCTCGCCTTTATCCTTTTGGGGTAGTTATTAGTATCTTTCAAACTTTATCTTCTATGCCCCGAACCTGATCATCAGTTAAAGACCTCCTTCAATACCTCCTCATACTTTTTATAAACCTCGCTGCCAAAACAGACGAATATAACCTTCTCAATGGATTGATTGGTTTGAAGAAAGGATTTAGTTTCCCTTAGTGCGATATCTACTGCCCTTTCCAGTGGAAACCGATAGGCACCGGTGCTTATTGATGGGAAGGCTACCGTAACAGCACCGATTTGTGTAGCTGCCTTAAGGGAATTTTTATAACAGCTGGCCAGGAACTCATCCTCATTCCTATTCCCACCAGACCAGATCGGACCGACTGTATGGATAACCCATTTGGCTGGTAATCTATATCCCTTTGTTACGCGTGCCTCGCCAGTTGGGCAACCACCTATCTTCCTCGTTTCAGCTAGAAGTTCCGGACCAGCTGCCCTGTGTATCGCGCCATCAACACCTCCACCACCCAGCAGTGAAGTGTTGGCAGCATTGACTACGGCATCTACCTCTATCTTTGTAATATCTCCCTCAAAGATCTCTATTCTATCCTTTAATTCTCTATCCACCTATCATGTCCCTTTAGTATGTTTTAACTGATAGAAATAGTGCAAAGCCCTTGTGAAGTCAAGAACAAGGAGGCAGACCTTTTATTAGATTGTAATGGTGAAGAGGTTAATTTAAAATGATTTTATGTTAACAATTGGTAAATTGCATTTGAAGAACTGGCTCATTCTGGCCCCCATGTCAGGAAAAACAAACCTCCCATTTCGCCTTATTGCTAAAAAGATGGGGGCAGGCCTCGTTGTTACTGAGATGATTAGTGCCGTAGGTCTTTCCCGGGGGCAGGCAAGAACCCACTCTTATTTTGTTAGTCATCCTACTGAGAAGCCTGTTGCTGCACAGTTATTCGGGCCTGAGCCAGAAACAATGGTGAACTCTGTCAGGATTGTAGGGGAAAAAGGGATGGATATTGTTGATATTAATATGGGATGTCCAGCAAAGAAGGTTGTTAAGACAGGATCAGGAGCGGCTCTGATGCGCGATCCGAAGAAGGTAGCCAAGATTATTTCTGCTGCGCGACAAAACACCTCTCTCCCATTGACAGTAAAGATCAGGGCTGGTTGGTCACCAGAAGAGGCCAACGCCCTTGAGGTTGCCAAGATAATTGAAGATAGTGGAGCTGATGGTATTTCTATTCATCCACGTTTTGCCAGTCAAGGATTTTCTGGAAAAGCTGACTGGACATTAATTGCGAGGATAAAGAAGGCCGTAAAAATCCCTGTTATCGGTAATGGGGATATAAGAGAACCTTCTTTGGCCTTAAAGATGCGCTCTGTGACAAGCTGCGATGGTGTTATGATTGGCAGAGCGGCATTGACTGATCCATGGATTTTCAGACAGATCTTGGATATGGAGGAAAAGGGGAGTTTTACTACTCCAGACCTTAATGATAGGTATCGGTTAATTATGGAGCATTATTCGCTTCTAATAGAATATCTTGGGGAGTATAAGGCAACACATGTCATGAGGGGTTTGCTTCTTTTATATACAAAAAAACTTCCAAATAGAAGATTTTTGAAGGGTTCTATTTCAAAGATAGATGGAAGAGAAAAGCTGATCGCTATTTTAGATAAATATTTTGGATATATAAGAGAGGACATTGGCTAGTGAAGGTTAGATTAGCCAAGAGTGCTGGATTCTGCATGGGTGTCAGGAGGGCAATGGAAATTACCCTGTTTGAGGCCAACAAGGGTGATGGTAACCTCTTCACCTGCGGGCCCTTAATCCATAATCAGCAGGTCTTAGATCTCCTTCGATCTAAAGGTGTGGATGTCAAGGAGGAGATCGATGAGCATGATAAAGGAAGCATAATTATCAGGGCCCATGGTATTACACCGAGCGAAATGGAGATGATAAGATCTTCAAACCTCAAGATAATTGATGCAACGTGCCCACGCGTAGCAAAGGTACATGCAATAATGAAGAAATACGATAATAAAGGCTACTTCCCGGTTATCTTTGGAGACGCCAGGCATCCAGAGGTCATAGGCCTGATGGGTTATAGCAGAGGTCATGGGGTAGTTATCAATTCCCTTGAAGATGTGGAAAGGCTTCCTGAAAAGAAGAGGTTAGTAGTAGTATCCCAAACGACACAGGACATAGATGCTTACAGGGAGATAGTAGATGCGATAAAAGGTCGTTATCCGGACGCCATTGTATTTGGTACTATCTGCGATGAAACATATAAGAGACAGAGGGAAGTCAGGTCGTTGGCCTCTGAGGTAGATAGCATGGTAATAGTTGGCGGATACAACAGTGGCAATACAAGACGGCTGTATCAGATATCGAGGTCAACGGGCAGACCTACTTTTCATGTAGAGACAGAAAAAGAGCTCAAGAGATCGTGGTTTTCATCAACAGAGACTGTTGGAGTTTCGGCTGGTGCCTCCACACCCAACTGGATGATCAAAAGCGTGACCGAGAGATTGAAAACCATGGGCAAGGTCAGACAACATCCTCTGAGACGTTTACTAAGAAAGGTATTTCTGTTTTTACTCAAGAGTAATATTCCTGTGGCCACAGGGGCCTTTTCCCTAACCTATGCAAGCCTTAGACTATCAAGGGGGGATGCTGATCTCATCCATCCATTTCTTGCCCTGTTGTATGTTTATAGCATGCATGTCCTGAATCGATTTCTTGATAAAGAGGCGAGTACATACAATGATCCTGGTATAGCCTTGTTCTATACCCAGCATAAGGCCTTTCTCATAACTACCTCCCTGGTAGGAATAGGCGCAGGGTTGGTTCTTTCGCTCTCTTTGGGTATAGCCCAGTTTTTTGTTTTTCTTGCTTTGACCATCCTTGGTTTAGTCTATAGCATACCAATAATACCATGGAGATTTGGATATCTCAGGCGTTACGCAAAAATAAAAGACCTTCCTGGGTCAAAAACCATGGCAGAGGCATTGGCCTGGGGTACAATTAGCTCGCTGCTTCCTGTTATTGGCTGGTCAAACCCCTTTTGGCCTGGTGTTTTGATCTCCTTCTTATTCGTCTCCTCCATATGTTACGTAAGATGTGGCCTGTTTGATATCCTGAACACCCAAGGAGATCTAATAGTAGGCAGGGAGACGGTTCCGATTGCCCTGGGAGAGGAAAACGCATTGAAACTTTTACTCTTACTGAACGGTTTTTTTGGCATATTCGTCCTATTATCAACAGCCACTGGAATAGTTCCAAATCTGGGCTATCCCCTAATCTCCTGTTTTGTAGTTTCGTTTTTTTATCTCACAGCGTACCAAAAGGGCTGGATGAAGGATGGATCTCCCTTGCAAGCTATTGCCGAAAGCAATCTTCTTTTGGCAGGGCTACTTGCCTTTATCTGGAAATTGCTTTAGAGAATGGCCGCGGTTAGCGTCATAATTCCAACATTTAACAGGGCTAAGAAAGCGGAAAGGGCAGTTGCGTCTGTTCTCAAGCAGGATTTTAAAGATTTCGAGATAGTCCTAGTTGATGATAACTCAACTGATGACACTATGCAGACTCTCACAAGATATAGGTGCGTAATAAAATACATAAGACTGCCGGTTAATAGAGGGGTGTCGACAGCCAGAAATACAGGAATAAATAGCTCAGCAGCGCCTTGGATTGCATTTTTAGACTCTGATGACTACTGGCTTAGTCAGAAGTTGTACGCTCAAATGGAATTTATTGATCGAAATCCTGAGACCGTAGCCTGTCACACAGAGGAGATATGGATAAGAAGGGGTACTCGAGTCAATCCAAAGAGAAAACACAGAAAACCATCTGGAAATATATTTAAGGAATCATTAAGGCTCTGTCTGGTCAGCCCATCAAGCGTTATATTGAAGAGGTCTCTTTTTGAAGAAGTTGGTCTTTTTGATGAGACTCTTCCAGCCGCTGAGGACTACGATTTATGGTTGAGGATATCGTGCCGATATCCCATTTACCTGATCGACAGGGAGCTGGTTGTCAAGGAGGGGGGGCATGAAGATCAACTTTCCCAGCGATTCACCAGTATGGACCGCTTTAGAATCAGGGCCATAGTTAAATTAATCAAAAGCGGCATACTTTCTTCACATCAAATGACAGCGGCTATAGAGGAGTTATCTATCAAATGCAGAATATATGGAAACGGATGTGTTAAAAGGGGAAGAATGGAAGAGGGGTATTTCTATCTCTCTCTACCTGAAAGGCTCGGAAGCAATGGAGATATCTTCTGAAATAATACCATGCCTTCCCCGGAGTCAGGCCCTCTTTTCTAGTGAATAAGACGAGCTGATGCCCTACACCTCTTTGTTCTCTCCTTTTATAATTTCAATGACTTGATCAATAAGATGAGGGAGGGGCTCACTAGATACACTTACTATCTCAACCCTCTCCTGAGTCAGTGGGATTAATATCTTTAGGGCATTGCTTGAGGAGATAGCCTCAGACATCCCTGGTGTTACTTCTCCCATCATAGAGTTGGCCATAATTATAGCCAATGGGCCAATTATAATATCAGTCTGGAGGGCTGTTTTTATAATGGCATTTTCCCCAGTAGCCCCTCGGTTAGCACCCGCCTTCATCATCTGTGAGGTGGCCACAGAATTTGTTCCCAAGGCAAGTATTTCAACCTCCTCGCCAAACGTTTCCCTTAGTCTTTTTATGATAGCCTTTCCTATTCCGCCACCCTGGCCGTCCATAACCATTAATAGACTCAAAGAAGGTCTCCCGTGGTTAAAGATTTGGATTGCAAGGTTTGATAATCCTGTTTATTCTAAGTAGTACAAGCGATGAACAATGCTTTCATATATGATCCACCTGTGGCAAGAAGAAGGACTACTGAAATTACCAATCTTTTGATAACATGACAACTATATAACAGACGATCCAAATTTAGAAACGTTTTTTCTGTCTTTTTCTCGGAATTAACGGACATGTGGCTGGTTTTCATAGCGCTCTTGGTAGCAGCATATCTCCTGGCTTCAATCCCTTTTGGTCTTTTAATCACTCGAAGGGTAGTAAGATTGGATATAACAAGAGCAGGGAGCGGAAATATTGGAGCCACAAATGTTGCTCGTGAGGTTGGTCTCAAGTGGGGGATCTTTACCCTTCTGGTAGATATCTTAAAGGGGTTCATTCCTGTGACCTTGGCTCACTATCTTTTAGGGTCATCAGCAGAAGTACAAGAGGCCCTCAAGGGAATAGTTGGTCTCTCGGCCCTGCTAGGGCACCAATTCTCGGTTTACAACCGGTTCAGGGGGGGGAAAGGGGTAGCCACATGTCTGGGAGTTTTCCTAGCTATTTCCCCGCTTTCATGTTTGTTTTCTGGAATTATCTTTCTTATCTTAGTCTCTCTATGGAGGTATATCTCCCTGGGCTCAATACTGGCCGCCCTGACCATGCCTATTTGGTTGTACCTCACGGGCCACTCCATCTTTATGATACTCATGTCCTTGATTATATCTCTGTTAATCACATTACTTCATAGAGAAAATATCAAGCGATTGATGCAGGGAAATGAAAGAAGATGGCAGAAAAGGGAGGCTACAGTAATCGATCAACCAAACGGCATAGATCCTCATCAGAATAAAACTCTATCATGATCCTGCCTTTTTCGCCCTTACGTTTTATAGCTACCTTGGTGGCCAAGGACTTTTGAAGATCTTTGGCCAAAGACTCTAGATAGTAGTCTGTTTCATCTTTTGGGCTTTGTGCCTTTTTTGGAGCTAGGGTCTTTTTGACCAATGCCTCTGTCTGGCGAACAGATAGCGATTTCTTTATGATAAGATTCCTGATCTCCTTTTGGGCTAAGGGAGATTCTATGGTAAGCAAAGCCCTTGCATGGCCTGGAGTAAGCTGACCATCGATAAGGTCTTGTCGAATGATGGGAGGCAGTTTCAACAATCTTAAGAAGTTGGCAATGGTCGCGCGATCTTTCCCTATCCTTTTTGAAAGTGCTTTTTGTGTTAGACTAAAATTTTGAATCATCTCCTGGTAAGCCGATGCCTCCTCGATAGGATTAAGATCTTTGCGCTGGAGATTCTCAATAAGGGCTAATTCCAAGGCCTCTGCAGGGGATGCATCCCTTATCCATGCAGGTATCTTATTGAGCCCTGCCTTTTGAGCTGCGCGCCAGCGCCTCTCTCCTGCTATGAGCTGAAAACCTTCCTTTGTCCGGCTGACCAATATGGGTTGGACGATCCCCTTCTCTTTTATGGAATGTACTAATTCCGTCATTTCAGAATCGCTGAAATTCTGTCTTGGTTGATGGGGATTTGGAGAAATGGATTCAACCGGACAATAGAAAAAACCCCTATCATCTTCTGAGATAACTGTTTCTGGAAATAGCGCAGACAGTCCTCTTCCAAGGGCCTTACGCTTGGCCACCTTTATCCCCTCCTTTTAATATTACTTCCCTTGCAAGTTCTAAATAACTCTGGGCCCCTTTTGATCGAATGTCATAGAGAATAATTGGTTTCCCATAGCTTGTTGCCTCACTCAGACTAATGTTACGTGGGATAGTCGTCTGAAAAACGCGGCCTCCAAAATGGTGACGTACCTCATCGGCTACCTGGTACGATAGATTATTGCGTCTATCAAACATTGTTAATAAAATACCCATCATCATAAGGGATGGATTAAGTGCTTTCTTGACCAACCTGACAGTATTGAGTAACTGAGTTAACCCTTCCATGGCAAGATATTCGCATTGAAGCGGTACAAGGAAGAAATCAGCGGCAGCCAGGGAGTTAAGGGTCAGAAACCCAAGGGAAGGAGGACAATCGATGAATATATAGTCGTATCCATGCCTAAGTTTAGATAAGATCCCGTTTAGGAGATATTCTTTGTTCCTCTTAGAAAACATCTCTACTTCTGCTCCAAACAAATCAGGATTGGCTCCGATGAGCTTAAGCATAGGAATTTGGGTATCAAGAATGACCTTGTTCTCAACATATTCCCCTAATAGTAAGTCGTAAAGGCTTGGTTTAAGGCCCGATGGATTTACTCCCAAAGAGGTAGTAGCGTTTCCCTGAGGATCGCAATCCACTAAAAGGCATGTTTTTTCAGCAGTGGCAACAGAGGCAGATAGATTAACAGCTGTTGTTGTTTTACCAACGCCTCCCTTCTGATTAACTATAGATATTATTGATCCCATGGATAAGATAATATTTTTATTAAGGGAATGCAGCTTATGTAGCTGAACAAAAATTGTTTCACGTGAAACAGTTCTATGTTGGTAATCCCTTCCAGACCTCCTTCTCCATGACCAAAAAGTTCTGAACCTCTCGTTGATTTATCTGCGCTATATCTATCTTAAGATCTGGTCCCAGCGGTTTTACCGATTCTTTCAGGCTTTTCTCTAACATTTTCCCCTTCAGGATGAGGCCACAAGTAAGAAAGGAATGTTATGTTTGAGTCAAAAAGTCAGGGCGTAAAGAATTAATATACTAAGAACATACACTGAAGGAAAAATATTCTCAATTCAAAAATCCCTCCAACTAAAATCATGCTGGTTCACGAAAAACTAACCCTGGATGCCCCGTGCGGAAGCACGGGGAGGAAAGGGTTACATTTGTATAGGAGCTTAGTATAATATGCTGCATGAGCATAAAACGGATGAGCCATGCAGTCTACGACACGAGTTACCATCTCGTGTGGGCACCGAAGTATCGAAAGTGGATACTGAAAGAGAAGGTACGA
>Ga0209979_1000114_pt1 | contig 131319 bp, 128 predicted proteins | sample AnhtaG_FD_183114 | JGI IMG/M metagenome (GOLD analysis project Ga0209979, IMG submission 183114) | Deep subsurface microbial communities from Anholt, Denmark to uncover new lineages of life (NeLLi) - Anholt_01485 metaG (SPAdes) (version 2) | ecosystem: Environmental > Aquatic > Marine >...
GGGCAAAATCAAGGTAATGGCTTATGACATATTTTATAATCGCATTCTGAAGACCAAAGAACCGTCGTTAGTGCTTAAGAGCAGGTGTAGCGTTTGCAATAACCTTGAGGAGAATGAATGGTTGGAGATACAGGATGATGGCAAAGCTTATGGCTGCGGCCCCCTGGGGTTAATGTTTGGGGATGTGAGGAAGGATTCGCTTGAAGTAATAATGGCTAGAATGCGGGGCTCTGAGCTAGTAAAGAGGTTGGCAGACCGGAGCAACCTTAAAGGTAAGTGTGGGGCCTGTGAATTCAACGCTATCTGTGGGGGATGCCGCGCCAGGGCTTATATCTATAGTGGCGATATGTTTGCCGAAGACCCGCTCTGCCCATATAAGCCAAAAGGATACACTCAGAAATCAGAGTAAAGGCGAAACTTAACGGTGACATAGGGCAGGAGAACAGGTCGATAGAAATCCGAAATGTCTCCTGCTTGAGGGAAGACAAGCGTTAAACTTAAGGTATTGAGGATTTTTTCATGTCCCTGCAGCAAGCTAAACTGTCTCATACCAACCAAGCTGCACCAGCAGCCCTTTATCCTCACTGGCGCAGCCGTGTCTATGCCATTTTGGGGCTTTTGGTCTTATTTGGGGTAATAGTGGCATTTGCCACCACTGTTGGTAGTGTTCAAATCCCCTTCTTGACTACATCCAGCATCCTGCTTTCTAAGCTACCATTCGTTAATATGAATCCTACTTGGACGAGTGCCTTAGAGACCATAATTCTGGAGATACGCCTGCCCAGGGTTATTCTGGCTGGGCTAGTCGGTGCTGCCCTGGCGATAGCTGGGGCTACCTATCAGGGGCTGTTTCGTAATCCATTAGCTGACCCTTATCTTATCGGCGTAGCCCAGGGGGCGGCACTGGGGGCGGTTGTTGGCTTCGTACTGCCAATTGATTGGCAAGGGCTGGGTTTGGGTACTGTCCCTCTATTTGCTTTTATAGGGGCACTGCTTAGCGTAGCCGTTGTCTATACTGTGGCGCGGGTAGGCAAAGTCATGCCGGTAACCACCCTTATCCTGGCCGGTGTTGCTTTGGGAGCCTTTTTGGCATCAATCGTTTCTTACCTGATAATTACCAGTGGAGAGAAGATACACGGAATCATGTTCTGGCTTATGGGTAGTTTCTCCTTAACCCAGTGGTCGGAGGTAAAGTTTGTTCTCCCCTATGTGGTGGTAGGAGTAGGTGTGCTCCTGATTTATGCTCGCTCGCTTAATGTAATGCAGCTTGGCGAGGAGCAGGCCCAGCAGCTAGGAATCGATGTTGAAAAGCTCAAACTCATTCTTCTTACCGCTGCTACCCTTGTCACTGCTGCCGCCGTTTCATTCGTCGGCATTATCGGATTTGTTGGCATTATCATCCCACATGCCGTGCGCCTGATTTGGGGGCCGGATCACCGTTTCTTATTACCTTTATCCATCCTCGTCGGTGCCATTTTCCTTATCCTTGCCGACATTGTAGCCCGCACTATCCTGGCGCCTTCCGAGGTACCAATAGGGGTAATCACTGCTTTCTGTGGGGCTCCCTTTTTCCTTTACCTATTACGGCGTAGGACAAAGGTACTTTTCTGAGGCAAGAAAATGATTAAACTGGAAATGCAAAATATTACCCTTGCCTATGGGCATAAAGTGGTGGTCAAAGACCTGACCTTTCAGGTGATGCCCGGGGAGATGGTGGGGCTTGTCGGACCAAATGGCTGTGGCAAGTCAACCATTATCAAGGCTTTAAGCCGTGTTATCTCCCCGTATTCGGGCAGAATACTCCTGAATGGGAGGGATATATCCCAGATACCACGGAAGGACTTAGCTCGCCTGCTTGGCGTAGTCCCCCAGATTGCGTTACTTCCTAGCGCCTTTACTGCCTTTGAGATAGTGCTTATGGGCAGAAATCCCCATCTTGGTCTTTTTCAATATGAAGACCCTAGAGATATGGCTATTACCTGGCGAGCTATGGAAAGAACATCTAGCCAGCATCTTGCCGAAAGAAGGATAAGCGAACTTTCTGGAGGTGAGATTCAGTGCGTGGTTATTGCTCGTGCCCTGGCTCAGGAGACACAGGCTATTCTCCTGGATGAGCCCACGGCCAATTTGGACATCAGCCGGCAGATTGAGATTCTTGATCTGGTCAAAGGCCTGTGCCGGGGAAATAAGCTCGCCGTGGTGGCGGCTCTGCATGACCTTAACCTGGCTTCTCATTATTGTGACCGATTACTTCTGATAAATAAAGGAAGGATTCACGCTGAGGGTACACCAATAGAGGTTATTAATACGGAAAACATTGAGCAGGTATACGGGTGTGGGAGCTATGTTCACACTCACCCGCTAAGCGGTCTGCCGGCAGTGTTGCCCAGGGTGGATAGCAACAGGAATTCGAGCTTGAAGAAATACCGCTAAGGGCAGGGCTGACTAATAATATGGGAACCGGTAAAGGTATAATCAGGGGAACCATGTGATGGACATTTTGTTGATACTGGCTCTAGCACTAATCATAGATTTTGCTTTGGGTGACCCGCCCAATGCCTTTCACCCGGTGGCCTGGATGGGGAGGGTTATCTCGTTTCTAGGCAGAGGAAGGTTGAGCCATGGCCCTTTGTCTCAGTTTGTCTATGGGGCTGTAATCACCCTGCTTGTTGTGGCCCTATTTACCCTTCCTGTCTATTTCCTGTTGCTGTATCTCAAAGGCGTAAGTTTTGTTGCCTACGTTTTAGTTGGGGCGGTGTTTCTTAAGTTAACCCTTAGCTTTAGGGGGCTGCGAAACACGGTGCATAGAATAAAGAGGTTGCTCCTTGATGAGAAGATGGACGAGGTGCGCTTTGAGCTACGTGCTCTGGTCAGCCGTGACACGAGTACCTTATCTAAACCGCTCCTGATATCGGCAGCGGTGGAATCAGCTGCTGAGAGCACCTGTGACAGCTTTGTGGCACCATTATTTTACTTTCTATTCCTCGGTGTTCCTGGGGCATTCGCCTACCGTGTCGTGAGTACCTTGGACAGCATGATAGGTTATCATGGGAAATACGAGTATCTGGGCAAATTCCCAAGCAGACTGGATGATGTGCTTAACTTTATACCTGCCCGGCTGACGGCACTACTTTTAGTCTTGGCTGCGTTTTTCTCTAGACGTAGTGGTAGAAGGTCATGGCAGGTGGCGCTTGGTGACCATGCCAATACGGAAAGTCCCAATGCTGGCTGGCCGATGGCAGCAGCTGCCGGTGCGCTTAACGTGCAGCTGGAAAAGGTGGGCTACTATAAACTGGGCAGGGCAAATGCCCTGCTGGTTCCGGAGACCATTGATGAGTCGCTAAGGCTGGTGCAAATAGCGGCAGTGACCTGGATTTTGGTATGTTTTGCCATTGAGGTGATTTACCTTGTCTATTCGACCTAAACCAGAAATAGAGAAACTACAGGCCTGTCCTCATGGCGGGCCAAACTACGCTGAACTTAGCGCTATGGGGCTTACTGCCGATGAGATAATTGATTTCAGTGTCAGTTCTAACCCATTTTCCTTCCCGCCAGAGGTAAGGGATGTTTTTGATTCTGTTGTCATTGACCGTTACCCTGATTCTGAGTCTACGGAGCTAAGAGTGTGCCTCTCGGGAAAACTGGGTGTTCAGCCAGATAACATCCTTGTCGGCAATGGCTCCATGGAAATTATCCGTCTCATCGTTCTGGCTTACTTTGGTCATGGTGATTCGGTTCTCATCCTCAAGCCAACATTTGGTGAGTACGAGGTTGCCTGCCAGATTGTCAGCGCCAAAATCCTTGAGCAGTGGGGGAAGGAGGAGGAGTACTTCGCCTTTAACACAGACGAGACGATAGCTCTTATCCAGCAGCATCACCCTAAAGGTGTCTTTATCTGCAATCCCAATAACCCTACCGGCCAGTATCTATCTCAGCAGGAGGTTGAAAGGGTTTTAAAGGCCTCTCCTCAGAGCCTTGTTATCCTTGATGAGGCCTATAGCGCTTTTACCGAAGGAAGCTGGTCTTCTACCAAGCTCCTACCCTGGGGGAATGTTGTCAGTGTGCGTTCCATGACCAAGGATTATGCTCTGGCCGGGCTACGATTGGGCTACGCTGTGGCAAGCAAGAAGATTATCCGCGACCTGCGCAAGGTCTGTCCACCGTGGAACGTCAACGTGGTAGCCCAGAAGGCAGGGGTCATTGCTCTAAGAGACAGTTCCTATCTTGAACGGTGTGAGTTGAAGATCAGGCAGGCAAAGCAGTCTTTGTTGAGTGAGCTTGGGCAGATTGGCTTTACCGTACTGCCGTCAAAAACCAATTTCTTCTTGGTAAAGGTAGGTAACGGTAGAAAGTTTCGAGCCTGTCTGTTAAGGCATGGCATCCTCGTCCGTGATTGTGCCTCATTTGGCCTGCCGGCATATGTCCGCATCGCGGCGCGCAGCATGCCGGAGTGCCGAAGACTAATCACCACCCTCAAGACGCTAGGGCGTGAAGGAGAGCTGGGCACCAGTATTTAATGCTATGGAATCGCACGGTTTGAATTATGATACCATTGTTCAAGCGCTCGAAGAAAGCGTAAAGCGGAATCTAGCCGATGGGCTTCTCCTCTCGGGAGGGCTAGACACAGCTATACTTGCTTACCTTAGTTCAAGGTGGGCGAGACCAAGCTGTATTACCGTTGCCCTGCGCGATGCCCCGGCGCCGGATGTTAACTATGCCAGCCTGGTAGCCAGCAGTCTAGGGCTGAGGCATTATATCTACTGTTTTGGCAATGAGGAGCTGGGTGAAAATATTCGAGCTGTAATTAGGATTATGAAATCTTTTGACCCCATGGAAATTCGTAATGATGTAGCTATCTACATTGCGCTGAAGGTAGGTAGAGACCAGGGTATATCGACTATCATGACAGGAGACGGGTGCGACGAGCTTTTTGGCGGCTACAGTTTCCTCTTCGGACTTACAAAAGAGCAACTGGACATAGCACTTAAAAAGCTATGGAGCAATATGAGGTTTTCTTCAATATACTTAGCCGAGGATCTAGGGGTAGAAGTTAGACTTCCATACTTGGACTCGCAATTCAAAGCCTTCGCTACAGACTTAGATGTGGGTCTGAAGGTTAAAAGTGAAAGGGGACAGGTGTGGGGTAAGTGGCTTCTGCGCAAGGCTTTCGAGAATATTATGCCGCAGGAAATAGTGTGGAGGGTCAAGGCACCTATAGAAGTGGGAACCGGTACCTTCGTACTCCCGTCCCTTTTCGATTCAAGAATCTCAGACCTTGAATTCAGCGAAAAGAAGATGAGATACCTCAACGAAGATAGAGTTGTCATTAGAAGTAAGGAACACCTTTTCTATTACGAGGTGTTCAGAAGTGAGGTAGGCGTTCCTTATGCGAGGGATAGTGATTTGAAGACCTGTCCGGATTGTGGCTCGAATGTCGAAGAGGGAGCCTCATTTTGCCGGACATGCGGTGCTTACCCCATATAGGTCTCACTTCATGATAGAACGCTCTGATGAGAATAGAACGGCGTTTTTGGAAGGGGTGAAATTGATGGACGAGCTCATACGGGAGGTAGAAGTGTCAGAAATCCTATCTAATACAGTCAAGATGATAAGACCTCTGGACAGAGAGGCGATGGCCAAGGCTCAAGCTCGCCAGGATGTGCTGACCAAGCCGCAGGGCAGCCTGGGCAGGCTGGAGGAGCTGGCTGTTCAACTGGCTGGTATTCAAGGCAAGCCCATCCCTCAAATCAGGCACAAGGCTATTATTACTATGGCTGGCGACCATGGAGTGGTGGCGGAAAAGGTAGGTAACTGGCCTCAAGAGGTTACTGCTCAGATGGTCTATAATTTTCTGGGTGGTGGAGCCGGAATTAATGTGGTTGCCCGCCAGGTTGGCGCCAGGGTAGTGGTGGTTGATATGGGCGTGGCAACCGAGCTAAAGTCCAGTCCTGGGCTTTTGTCCCGAAAGGTGGCCGCAGGCACACAAAATATGGCCAGGGGCCCGGCAATGACCGAGGAACAGGCAGTAAGGTCAATAGAGACGGGTATTGAGATAGTAGCCGCCGAAGCAGCCAAGGGGCTGGATATAGTTGGCATCGGCGATATGGGCATCGGCAACACTACGCCCAGTGCTGCTATCTGTTCTCTGATAAGCGGCAAACCCGCCGCTGAAGTTACCGGGCGTGGTACCGGCCTTACCGATGAACAGCTTGCCCATAAGGTAGGGGTGGTTGAGCAGGCTATTAGGTTAAACCACCCCGACCCTAAACAGCCTCTGGATGTGCTGGCCAAGGTTGGTGGTTTTGAGATTGGCGGCCTGGCCGGGGTTATGCTCGGAGCGGCAGTTCGCCGCATCCCGGTGGTTATTGATGGCTTTATCTCCGGGGCAGCGGCACTTATCGCTACGGCGCTGGCGCCGCAACTCAAAGACTATCTTTTGGCAGCTCATCTTTCAGCTGAGGTTGGTCATCGGGTAATGCTTGACCATATGGGATTAAAGCCGTTGCTAAATTTGGAGATGCGTCTTGGTGAGGGTACTGGTGCTGCTCTGGGTATTTTTCTGGCTGAGACCTCAGCCCGAATCCTGGCTGAGATGTCTACCTTCGCTGAGGCTGGAGTATCGGAAAGGAATGAGCCAAGCAATTGAGGTTCTTAGTCGCATTAAACTTTCTAACCATTATACGTGTGCCCTGGCGGCGTGAGGTCAGCCCAGAGGAAATAGGCCGCTCCCTAAATTATTTCCCCGTGGTTGGTATTATTATTGGCCTTATTTTAGCTGGCTTAAACTGGGGCCTGAGTCTAATTTTACCATCGTCTGTAGTTAACATATTGCTGGTTGTTTCCCTGGCGGTGATCAGTGGCGCATTGCACCTCGACGGCTTTGTTGATACCTGCGATGGGATAGCCGGGCACAAGACAGTTGAGGCTCGATGGCAGGTGATGCGCGATAGCCGAGTTGGCGGTTTTGGCGTTGTCGGCGCCTGTTTACTGTTACTGGTTAAATATATCTCCCTGAATAATGTGCCGGAGCCTTTACTGATGATGACCCTGCTCCTTATGCCAGTAGTAAGTCGTTGGGCAATGGTCTACGCTATTTTCGCTTATCCTTATGCCAGACCGTCAGGCTTGGGGAAGGTGTTTAAGCAAGAAGCAAGTTGGCTGCGGTTCATTATGGCAACGCTCATAGCCCTGGCTGTGGCGGTGGTTCTGGCTCAATTGGCAGGCTTAATCATCATGGCAGGCATCTGGGCTATGGTTATGTTGATGGCGGCTTACCTGAAGCACAAATTTTCCGGCCTTACCGGTGACACCTACGGGGCGATAAATGAGATGGCTGAAGTCTGCGTGCTTATACTTGTCTTGATACTGGCTAAGTTTGGGCTAGTCAAACCAGGAGGGATATTCTGACTACCCATTTGAGGTAGAAAGTCTAATGCTTTAAAGGGGTTACTATGCACCAGGTTTTTGTCTCGTGGAGTGGGGGGAAGGACAGCTGCTTCGCCTGTTATCAAGCGGCGGTTAGCGGCCTAAAGGTCCGCTATCTCCTGAACATGATAACCGAGGACGGTAAGCGGTCATGGACTCATGGGCTGTCTACTAAGCTATTACAAATGCAGTCGCAGGCTATCGGAATTCCACTGGTTCAGAGACAGACTTCAATGGCTAACTATGAGACTGAATTTAAAGACACGCTCCTTACCCTAAAGCAGACGGGGATAAGTGGTGGTGTCTTTGGCGACATTGACCTTGAAGAACACAGGGAATGGGTTGATAGGATATGTCGTCAGGCAGATATTACACCCTACCTGCCCTTGTGGGGACAGAGCCAGGAAAAGATATTGAGAAGCTTTATCGCTTCAGGATTTGAGGCAATTATAGTTGTAGCTAGGGTTGACCTGTTTGGTGAAGAATGGCTCGGACGAAAGATGGACTGGGAATTTTTATCTCATCTAGCTGAACTAAAGCAGACAAGTGATATTCAGCCATGCGGCGAAGCCGGGGAGTATCATACCTTTGTTATTGATGGCCCCTTGTTCAACCAGCGGGTAGAAATTCTGGAAACCAACAAGGTGTTAAGAGAGGGACACCGGTTTTTGGAGATTTTAAGGAGTGACTTAAGGTCTAAGTGAGGGTATGTACCAACAAATATCCAAGGGGGTGAGGTCGATAAACATCCTGATAACTGGTGGTGCCCGCAGTGGTAAAAGTTCTTTTGCTCAGGAACTGGCCGTAGAATTAGGTGGGCCAATCCTCTTCGTGGCTACGGCTGAAGCCAAGGATGAAGAGATGCGGCGGCGTATTGAAGCGCACAAAAGGTCAAGGCCTACTTTTTGGAATACCCTTGAGGCCGTGACTTCGGTAGGCAGCCAGATTAGGCAGAGCGTTGGTCAGGCTCGGGTGGTAATTGTCGATTGTGTTACCCTACTGGTTAACAATGTCTTGTGCCAGCATATGAACGGAGCTGATGAGAAGATAGATGCCGAGGTTATTGAACAAGGGGTTACTGATGAGATCACCCAGCTGATTGATTGTATGAATAACTCTGAAGCCAGTTTTATCGTAGTTACCAATGAGGTTGGCACGGACTTGATACCAGCCAGCGCCATGGCTAGACTTTACCGTGATTTGCTAGGCAAGGCTAATCAAATGCTGGGCCAGCATGCCGACCGTGTCTACCTGATGGTCGCCGGGCTTCCGCTACAGGTAAAACCCTAACGCTGCTAACGATGGTGACATGGTCAGCTAGATGATGGATATGAATTTGACAGCCACCAATGTTTACCATTCTGTACCAGAGCTATCCTCATGAATATGGGCTAGTCCGGTACGCTCAGGATAGGTCATCTTGACAAATAGCAGGGTGATGTTACTATTATGCACAGAGTGATGTTACTATTATGCACAGAGCGATGTCGCCCATATGAGCAACCCAACGGGAATGCTAATACATGATAAAGGCGGGTTTGTGGGATAACTTAATGGCTAACGTGAAGACTTGGAAGATGGAATTACCCCTGAAATGGGAAGAATAATAGTCCCGATAAAACAGCACCTCCAGGACCCGTTGTACAAAAACGCATACTTTTTAATGGCGAGAGAAGCGGCTACTGCTGTTTTGGGTTTGGTGTTTTGGATAGTTGTCGCCCGATTTTATCCTCCCAATGAAGTTGGCTTGGCGGCTACTCTAATCTCTGCCATGGGTCTACTAATAGTATTTTCTAAGTTGGGGCTTGGCTTCGGTCTGATGCGGTACCTAGCCAAGGAAGAAGACAAAAAGGGTATGATAAACACGTGCCTCACCATATCAGGGCCTTTTTCCTTTTTACTCGCTATAATTTTTGTGGCTGGGCTTGGTTTTTGGTCTCCAGCCTTGGTATTCGTGCAAAAGGATTTGGCTATTTTGCTGCTGTTTATTATACTTACCCCTATATATTCTATCTTGACACTGCAAGGTAATGCTTTTGTCGGAATGAGGTCGGCGAAATTCTCCTTTACTCAAGCCACCATACTCAGCACATTGAGGATCCCTCTACCCATAGCATTGGTCTCTTTTGGTGTGCTTGGTATTTTTTGCTCCTGGGGCATAAGCTTGTGTGTAGCGCTCATCATCGCCTCTTTCCTTTTTCTGCCAAGGGTAGTAGCGAAATATTATCCGGCGCCCACAATTAAAAAGACGATAGTTAATGACATGATGCATTTCTCGGCTGGGAACTATGTTGTAGAGATATTTGAATGGGCCCCCGGCTTTCTGTTACCGGTGATAATCGTCAATGTGATGAGTGCCGAAATGGGTGCTTATTTCTATATGGCCTGGGCGATCGCACTTTTATTGTTTTCTATCCCACGTTCTATCACCACCTCACTGCTTGCTGAGGGGTCGCATAGCCCAGGCAGGTTCCGAAGGGATGTTATCCGGGCCATCAGGTTCACGGTGATTTTAATTATTCCGGCGATAGGGGTCATCCTTATTCTTGGGGATAAGCTGTTACTCTTATTCGGCAGTGAATACTCCCAGAATGGGCTAAGGCTGCTCTGGATACTCGCTCTATCAGGAATCCCGGTTGCAATTACGGCAAGCTATGCAACCATTAAGAGAGTACAGCTCAAGATTTCATCTATTATACCCATCTTTGCCTTTATTGCCATTGGTACCCTTGGGCTAAGCTATATCCTGATGGTCAATATGGGCTTGCTTGGCATCGGCATAGCCTGGATTGCAATCCAGATAACTGCAGCAGCCGCCGTGGGATGGCTGGTGATAAGGAAGGAGAAGTGGCTAACTGTGTAGAGTTAGGAGCTGTGGCAAGTGCCCTCAACTAATTGTAGCCAATGAAAATAATAACCATCAATCGAGAAAAGGTAGCCGAGAATCTAGACAAAAACCTAGCCATCCTAGGACTGGTTGCCTGTTCAATTCTGACCTTATGGCTCGTGCTAGCCGTTGGCAAATATGTTGAAGCCGGGGTAACAGCATTTCTGGCTTGTGCCACCTATTTAGTTATCAGAAAACGGCTATTGCTTCTAGGCCCCTCATCTCTACAGGCTTTAGCTCTAAACCGGCCCGCTTATCTGATACTCAATATTGCCTTTTTTGCCCTGTTTACCTATAGCCTGTTCTCAGTGGACCTAAGACCAGAGCTTTACAGTAGACCCTTAGGATACTTTATAGCTACAGCAATTATGGCTACGATACTAGCCGTAGAAATACTCTTTCTCCCAAGAGGAAAGGCGTACGAATCTTTTGTTCTAGTGAAAATAATGCTCATTGCCTTAAGTTTGAGATGGATACCTCAGTTCATATTTCCTGGTCTCATTGGAGTTGACCCCTGGATTCATCAGGTGTTTACTGCCAAGATTCTAGAGACTGGTAGTATTCCGGGTGGTTACCCCTATTCAAACCTTCCTATCATGCATTTGATAATCGCCGCCACATCACTGATAACCAGCCTGAGTTATAAGTTTGCCACCATGTTATCTATCTCTCTACTTCATGTCGTCGGCTTGGTTTTTGTCTATCTTCTGGGCAGATTTATTTTTAAGCCGAAGGTAGGCCTAGTGGCTGCTTTATTACTGGGAGTTGCCGGGTACTGGATTAGTCTTGGTATGGGTATTCATCCAACCACTCTGGCCTTGGTTTTAGTGGCTATGCTGATATATACGATATTTAAGGCGAGGCAAGAGAGGTCAATTATTTTAACCTTTTTATATCTTCTCATTATGGGGGTGCTTATCCTAACCCATACTGTAACCGCATTGTGCCTGGCGATACTTCTATTTTCATTTTGGTTTGGCTTTGAGCTCTATAAGGAGATGTATCGTGGCAGGTTTGATGTTCCAGTGACCCTGTGGCTTGCCATCTTGTTCAGCGTCGCCATGCTCAGTTGGTGGACTTATGTTTCTGGACATATAACTGCTGTTGCCGAATTGATAAAATATGGTTTTAGGATCGAAAGATGGGCACTGGCTGAACCTATGGTCGGGGTCTCTTTCTCCGAGTGGCTGCTTTACATGCTAGGATTTCTTCTGTTTTACGCTTTTTCAGTTGTTGGCTTATTGTCCATGTTAGCTAGGAGATTTGGCAATAGACACAGCTTCGCCCTGGTTCTGGGCGGATTGGTGCTGCTAGCTATAGCGTTTCTTAGTGTACCGCTGGGGTTGACCGGAGTCCTTCCCCAACGCTGGTGGTGGAATTCACATCTGATTATGGCAATTCCGGCCGCTGTCGGACTATTGTCGGTTTGTGGCTGGTTTAAAGAGAAATTTAGCAGTGCCTTAGTATTGGCTATCTTAATTTTAGTTCTGTCCTTCTTTTCAATTACAGCCGCGGGGGCGAATTTTGACAATCGGATATACACCAAGAATACGGCGGCTCGCTATGCCTTTACTGAGTCTGAACTCTCAGCAATGAATACCATTTCGGACATATCGGATGGGAAGGTAGGGGTCGCCACCCCTGCGGCGCGCTTCTATCTTGAATTTAATAGAAATGTGCCTGTTAAAGAGATAGCAGCTAATCTCAGCGCGAAGGATTTCACCGACTGTACTGGTATGATAGTGATGGTTAGAGATGAGATAGCGAAGAATTATTTTGACTTCCCCGGGGGTGGTATGAAACTTGATTATGACCCCCGTGAGGTGCTCGAGGAGCAAGATTTCTCCCACGTCTACGAGTGTGGCAGCGTTAGTGCTTTCTGGAAACGGTGAAATAGATGGAGAGAAGACTCTTGCGTGGAGAAAGAAGACTACCATGACCAAACGAGAGTTTGTATATCCCCCAAAAGACATCATTGCCAAATCTAGGGCCACTACGACAAGTTTTACCAATCCGATTATCAGGTTGGTTTTTTGGGAAAGATACAAGAAGGCATTCTCTTACTTGGTATCTCTCCAGCGTACCTTCGATGTTGTTCTTGAAATCGGAACTTCATACGGTTTTTGCCTGCCTTCCCTAGGTAGTATCTCAAGAAGAGTTATCGGAACTGATATCAAGAAAACCTTCGACTTCTGTTACCCTCTTACTCTCAAATCGATACAGAAAGAGATGCCTAACCTTGAGCTGAAGATTGCCGATGTCACGAGACTTTCAGAAAGCGTGGAAACGGAGTCATGTGATGTAATTCTAGCATTTAGTGTACTTGAGCATGTCCCTGACTACGAGAAAGGACTAGAAGAAGTTAAGAAGTGTCTTAAAAAAGGAGGCATTTTGGTGTGTGAACTTCCGTCGGAAAATATGCTCTATAAAGCTACAGTACGACTAATGCCAAGGTATGGAGAAGCCCACGAAGGCTATTCATATGGGGTTCTTGAGAAGGCAATCCTGAAAAGATTCCGTAGAAGTGCATTTTTCCGTGTCCCCTATGGCCTTCCCTACTTCTATCTCGGCGTCTATGAGAAGGCAGATTAGCTTCACCCAGTAATTGCTTTGCTAAGAAACTAACCGGTGAGGGTAAAACTTGGCTAGCTTAAAAATCAAAAATGGCAAGACCATAGGCTCGGTAGTAAAAGATGGGCTTTGCACTGGCTGTGGCACCTGTGTGGGGCTTTGCCCGGAAGAGGCTGTGGAGATGACGATAGACTACTCCAAAGGGATTTATGTTCCCCGGCTGGAGGAAGAGAGGTGCAACCAATGTGGGGTCTGCTTGGCAGTTTGCCCTGGGCATACTGTAGATTTTAAGCAGTTAAATCTTGATATCTTTGGCCAGGAACCGAAGGATATCCTAGTAGGAAATTACTCTAATTGCTACACTGGTTATGCCACAGACCCTAAGATAAGGTATGATTCAGCCTCCGGTGGCTTGGTGACTACCCTCCTCATCTTTGCCCTGGAAGAGGGGATGATTGACGGAGCTTTAGTGACCAGGATGAGTAAGGAAAATCCGCTGGAACCTGAGCCTTTTATTGCCAGAACGAGGGAGGAGATAATCTCTGCGGCTAAATCTAAGTATTGTCCGGTACCAGCTAACACAATCCTTAGCGAAATAATTAAAGAAGAGGGGAGGTTTGCTGTGGTTGGACTTCCCTGCCATATTCAAGGAGTTAGAAAAGCTGAGATGGTAAATAAGGAATTGAAAGAGAAGATAGTTTTGCACCTAGGACTTTTCTGTAACCACACCCCTTCTTTTCTAGCCACCGAATATATTTTGCGTAACATGAGAGTAAAAAAGCAAGAGGTCAAGAAATTAGATTACCGTGGCGAAGGATGGCCTGGTTCACTGAAGATAGGCTTAGAAAATAGGGAACTACCAATATCACTATCAGATTACTGGGAGAGTGGTTTCGGTTCCTTTTTCTACCCCCGGCGTTGCCTTTCCTGCATTGACGCCCTTTCGGAATTAGCCGATATTTCCTTTGGGGATGCCTGGCTGCCGGAATTCAGAGATGACAAATTAGGACAATCTATAGTTATTTCTAGAACTGGGGTAGGGCAGCAGATTTTAGAAAGGGCTATGCGGCAAGGAGCGATTGCATTAGCTGAAATGGACCCGACCGAAATAAAACAGTCCCAAGGGATACTACTGCGTCGCCGGAAAGCCGGCGCCAATGCCCATATGTCATTTTTGAGGTTATTCCGCAAGAAAACGCCTGTTTACACCGCAGAGTTGTTAAGGCCGGGGATTAAAGACCATCTTGGGAGTCTACGCTTTTATTTGCGGACACACATTTCCACAAAACGAAATTTATGGGGCTTGATGAGAATGTACACACTTTCAAAACTACACATGATAGCTCCGTACTGAGCAAACTGAAGGGAGTAGTCGACAAACATTAGGATTGTTTGAGAGACTTCAATAGGTCCTCAGTCAGCCTGGCGCTAAGCAGTGCCTCATCTCGGATGACTGCCATTCTTGTTTCTAAATCCTTCTTTATTTTAGTTCTATTCTGCCAAGCCTCGTCTATCTTGTGTGTCAGTTCATCAAAACTGAGGCTGGTAAAATCACAAATGAAATTCTCTTGCCCTAGCATCTTCATGATGCCATGAAATTTATAAGAGTAGGCTATGGCTATCGTGGGGATATGCATGGAAAACGCAGCGATATTGGCATGCATCCGCGCTCCGATGAATAGGTCACATTGCCCGATTAGTCCTCTTAATTCCTCTGGTCCATACTCATTAGTAATAGATAACGCTCTATCTTTGTGCTCTACTTTATCCAATACCAGGGCACCGATAACTCTATCATCAGACGCCTTTGTTGGGCCTATTACTTCGGGGACAAGTATTACTTTGGCATTTAGTCTACTAACTAGGTAATCAACTACTTGTGCCATCAACTTCACGTAACTATTGTACCTCTCTTTGCACCTCGTTTTTGATTTGGCAAACCTAGTTATTTCCTGACTGACCGACATTCCAATAAGCGGTCTGTCATTTTTGCCTATATTTTCTTTAAGTAATATCTCTTTTATTACTTCATCAGGTGCTGGTGCCAAAAGAAAGCTTATGTCTGGGGCGAGATATACAGGCGCCTTATTGATGCCGACTTTTTCCAGATAGTCTTTGGTGATTTCTTCCCTGGTTAATATGAATTTAACCCTGTTAAAGGTGAAACGGGCTACAAACTCAGCTAGTTTAGTCCGAAATGGCCCTATGGACTGGGGGTAGATGACCACTGCCTTCCCTAAGAAGATGGCCGGTAACAGGAAAAAGCAGGCTTGAATAGATTGTAGCAGGTGATAATTATCACTAATACTATCACCACTGAGGTCAATTATCAGGTCGGCCCTGGCATATTCTTGCAGCAATTTTTCGTTTATCAGTGCCTTTGCATCTAGCTTCAAGTAGCGGTGTAATATGAACCATAAAAAGCAACGAGCTACCCGCAAGCCAGTTTTTAGAGCGTGTTCTTGAGTATCAACATGCCTAAGATTATGTACTTGGCAATATTCAATACCAGGCTCGAAATATATGGAAGAGATTGCCACGATAAAGTCTAGATCCGGAATAAGCTGGCGCAGAACGTTAAAAGCACTGAGCTCCATGGCAGCCGCGCCCTTATTTGGCCCGCAACAGGTGGCACCTATAGTGAGTATTCTAACCATGTGAATCCTTAGCCATCCTTGCCTACAACTGAATTAGCCAGCAGCAGAAGAGGAGGATAGTAGCTCGGTATATATTTTCTCCATCTGCTGAGCTGCCTTATGCCAGCTAAACTGCTCTCTAACAAGCTCCCTTGCCCGGTCACCCAATTGCCTTCTCAGCTCTTCGTTGGTCAGCAGCATGCCAATTGCCTCTTGCAGCCGATGTTCATCATGAGCAACCTTAAATCCGGCTCGTTGGTCAACCCAATCGGCTAAGCCACAGGCTTCAGTAACCACTACTGGTGTGCCACAAGCACATGCCTCAAGTACTGTTAGCCCAAATATTTCGTAGGATGAGGGCAGAACATATACATCGGCATCAACATAGGCTTCCAGTTTCTCTTTTCCATAAAGCGGACCGGTGAAAAGAACTTCTTCTTCAATCCTCAGTTCTTTTACCAGTTTTTTCAGTGCTGGCAGATAACCATCATCTGGGCCGACAAATACAAGCTGGGTATCGCTAACATCGCCTAACAAGCGAGAGAAGGCTTTTGCCAGAAGATCAAGGCCCTTTATCCTGAAAATCCTACCCAGATAGAGGATTATCCGCTGACTACTGTTTAACCCGTACCTGCTCCTAAATTCCCCTTTTTGGGGCAAATTCTCGAATTCAGAGAGGTCTATTCCAGGGGGAACAATTTTAATTTTATCTTCGCTCACTCCCACATTTTTAAGCTGCTCAGCCTCTATTTTAGTAACCGCAATGGCTTTACTAGCATCCCTTAAAATCCTGCGACCCCAAATTGTGTCAAATGTTCTCTTTAGAAAACCTTTTTGGAAGAAAGCTCCTACCGAGCCATGGGCCTGCAATACATAAGGGATGCCATATTTTTTGGCGTAGTGATGAACGACTATGTTCTGGAAAGTGCGATAATCCTGCAAATGAATGACATCGTAAGTTCTTATCTCCTTTCTAAGTTGAGGGACTATGCCCGGTGCAAAGAATAGCCTGTGCCAGGCAAGACTATTGCTCCAATTTCGAAAATAGTGAACCTTCACTCCCCTTATCTCCAGGTATCTTGCTTTTTGTCTGGTGCTACTATCAATAGCATCGGTTGTATAAACTATTACTTCGTGTCCTCTTCGGACAAGTTCTTCGGATATGTGACCTACCACTGGCACCGGCCCGCCAAATGCCTCAGCTGGATAATAGAAAGGAACTACCTGTAAAATCCTCATATGGCTACTCTACCTTCTTCTGAACAACCGAGATTTTGACCTAGCTTTCCGGCTAGAACTTGGCGCTGATTTCTATCCTACCCCGGTTGTCTAGAAACCAGTCAAGGGTGTTCTTTATGCCTGTTTTCAGCATGTCTGTTTTTGGTTCATAGCCCAAAATCCGTCTAGCCTTTTCGATTGATGCCCTTCTTCTAGTAATTCTATCCCAGTCTCTTCTATCCACAAAGTTTATTCCTTCGTTACCGGTAAGCTGGTTAATTGTGTTAGCTACATCTATAACCCTGGTTTCTGTCTCGGAAGCAAGGTTAAAAGCATCGCCGACTGCTTCAGGGATTACACCTAGCCGCAGCGTGCCATCGATGATGTCTTTAACATAGGTGAAGTCTCTGGTCTCTTCACCAGTTCCGGTTATGGGAAGTGGTTTTTTATGCAGTGCCCACCAGATGAAGTTGGGGATGACATTGCGATAGGCACCAGGTATTTCACCGGGACCGTAAACATTGAAGTAGCGGGCTATGGCAACCGGTAAGCCATAATGGTTGTAGAAGAAATTGCAGTAGAGTTCCCCCAGAAGCTTGGTGATTTGGTAGGGTGAATCTAGACGGAGTGAGATAAATTCCTCGTTAAGAGGTAAGGGAGCTTGACTGCCATATACGGAGCATCCTGAGGAGGCGAAAACAAACTTACCTACCCTCGTCAAGTGAGAATATCCCAGAACTTTTAAGGTGCCAAGCCCATTGACCAGAAGGTCAGTCTCTGGGTTATCCACTGAATTCTGATTAGCAAAGTGGGCAGCCAGATGGAAGACAAAATCAGGCCTCTGAGAAAATGCCCTCTTCAACACCTCATCATCCAGTACACTCCCCTTTATGAAAACCACATTAGGAGCAGTGGGAATGTTCCACCTTTCGGCGGTTGATAGGTCGTCCAGTACGATAATTTTGGCTACCTCAGCCTTGATTAAAGCCTTAGTGAGGTTTGAGCCAATGCACCCAGCCCCTCCAGTGATGAGGATGTTTTTGCTCTTATATTCGTTAAGATATTGCTCCATGTTGCTTCTCCTTGATAACTTCCTCCAAAATCCTCTCAAATTCATCAGTGATGTTATCCCAGCTATTTCTCTCAACAAACTTCCTGGCTTTCAAACCAAGCTCTTTTACCGTACCACTTTGGATTAATTGCAAAGCTTTTACAATTACATCTTCAGGTTTATCTATATAAACTACACCGTTGCTCTCCCCAAACTCTTTCATTACCCCCGGGAGCTTGGTAGCAATTACTGGCCTTCCCATCGCCATATATTCATACATCTTTATGGGGACAATATCCTGCATTACTGGCTCCCAAGGGTAAGCCGGGAGAAGACAGATATCAGCAGTGGCAATGAGATTAGGTATCTCCGAATAGGCTTTCTTGCCGGTGAGGATGACTCTATCCTGCAGGTTATACCTCTGCCGTATTTTCTGAAGCTCCTCGTAAGCATCACCTTCGCCGATAATGAGGAGCTTAATTTTATGGTTTTCCATCCTTGTCAGTTGTAAGGCAACCTCCTTCAAACCAGAAAAATTGTAAAGCCAGCCCATGAAGAAGAGAACGAAGTCATCGCTTTTGATTCCGTATTGGTTTCTTACTATCTTGTCATCACTACTGTTAAGACCAAATCGCGTGGAGTCGATACCCGCCCTGAGCACTAACGTTTTCTTCTCAGGGGCTCCTAATCTTATCACATGCTCCCTAAGTTTATCGTTTATGACCAGCACCGCGTCTGATTGCCTAAGCGTTCTACTTTCAACTAGCTTTCCAGTAACTTGGAAAGGCTTAAAGGGTATAAGCCTATGCAATACATCTATCCAATAGTAAATAAAGGGTATATGGCTTTTCCTTGATGCCCTTACCGAGAGATAACTATTCAAGACCCCAAAGCCAATTATCACATCTGGGGTAAACTCTTCTATCTGCCGCTCAATTTCTTTCTTATGAGAAAATACCAGCGAAGCATAATCCAGCCAAGGGATTTTTATGATGCCGGGACGAATCACCTTAACTTTAGCCTCGCTGTAAATCTTGGACACGTTATTGAAAACTTCTCGCCTAGAAAATAGTTCCTTTTTACCCCGTGTCTTCCATAACAGCTCGTAATCAATAACCCGAACGTTATGTCCCCGCAATGACAGCATCTCTGCTAAGTGGTGCTGCTGTGCAGGATTTCGCTTAAGCCAGTCGGTTTCTTGAGTCAAGAGTATTTTCATTTCCCGCCATACACCTGCTTCATCCACGCAATAGTCTTTGGTATCCCCTCTTCCAATGGCACTTTCGGGGCATGTTTCAGGTCTCTTCTCGCTTTGGAGAAGTCCATGTGTTTGGCTTTGGTAGTGAAGGGCTCCGCCTCTTTGTAAATAACACTGGAGTCGTCTTTCCCTAGATATTTGAGGATGAGGTCGGAGACATATTTTATTTCATGCTCCCACTCTTCTTTGCCACCTACATTGTAGACTTCTCCCGGCTTGAAATTATCTACGATGTTGGCGAAGGTGCAGCAGGTATCCCTAACATAATCAAAGATGCGCTTATGACCTAAATAAACAGTATAGGGCTCGTCCTTTAAGGCTTTGTAGATAAAGGTAGGAATTACGCCGCGGTAGGGGCTATAGTATTCATGAGGCCCATAGGCGTTAACCGGTCTTACCCTTACCGTCTCTGTGCCAAACATCGCTGCTGAGTTTAATACCTGGAGTTCACCCGCCCACTTGGTCATGGCATAGTCGTTCATCTGCTTTATGGGCACGTTATCCATTACATCCTCACTCATCATCCCATCGTAGTCACCATAAACTTCGGCGCTAGAAAAGAAAATCATCCTGAACCGTTTTTTCTCTTGGAGTCTAATTATATTCTTAGTGCCCACCACATTGGTGAGCCACAGATTCTCATAATAATCCTCACCGTTCCAGCGTCCATACTCCGCCGCCAGGTGGTAAACATAGTCAAATTTGTGTTCATCAAATATTTTCTCAAGCTGACGATATTTGGTGACATCACAGCGAATATAGTTCGGCCCCGCTGAGTGCCCTAAGTCGCAGACCCAAGCCTCGTGCTCCCGCCTTGAGAGTTCAGGAACAAGGTTTGCGCCAATAAAGCCGAGGCCACCGGTTACCAGTATCTTAGCCATGTTTGCCCTCCATTATAATACCAACAATCCTTTCAGCCGCCTTTCCGTCTCCAAAGGGATTTGCCCAGGTATTCTGCCGGCTGAACATTATCTGCAAGCACTCAAGTATTCTGTTTGAAGAAGTGCCAGCCAGGATGTTTGAGCCAATTTCAATTGTTTCTGGTCTTTCGGTGTTGTTACGCAGGGTTATACAGGGTACACCAAGGATACAAGCCTCCTCCTGAACCCCACCGGAGTCGGTCAAGATAAGCCTAGCATTGCTCTCAAGTTCAAGAAAACTCAGAAAGTCTACTGGTTCAAGTAGCGTTACCTTTCGTGGCTTGAGATTAAACTCGCTCATTCTTTTTCTGGAGTGAGGATGAATAGGGTAGATTACCGGCAGGTGAAACTCAGTAGCTACTGCGTTCAAGCCTTCAAGAATGGAGGCGAATCTAGTCAAACTATCGACATTCTCTTGGCGGTGAATCGTTGCCAAAAAATATTCCTTTGGCTTGATGCCTAGGGCACTAAGGCTATTTCCACTTTCCTTGGCTATCTCTAGGTTCTGGTAGGTAGCATCAACAATAGTATTACCGGTTACAAATATCTTGTCCTCAGGGATGCCTTCGCTCAACAGGGTTTTTCTTGCCTTTTCACTAGGAGCAAATAGATAATCGGAGCAATGGTCGGTTAGGATTCGGTTAATTTCCTCTGGCATTTGCCTGTCGTAACTCCTTAAGCCAGCCTCAACATGGCCAACTTCTATATGGAGTTTAGTAGCGGCAAGAGTGCCGGCAAGCACTGAGTTAGTATCGCCCTCAACCAAAATGATGTCGGGACTCTCCTCCTGCAAGACCTTCTCCACGCCAATAAGTATCTTAGCGGTTTGCTCGGCATGGGAACCTGAGCCCGCCTCCAGATTATATTTGGCATGGGCGAGCTTTAGCTGTTCAAAGAACACCTTATCTAAGTTATATGAATAGTGCTGACCGGTATGGAGAATAAAATAATCTGCCTGCCTTCTCTCTAGCTCCCTTATGATGGGCGACATCTTGATTATTTCGGGGCGTGTCCCCAGGATTACTGCAATCTTCACCTACTGCCTCCAATTAACCTGTGAAACAAGCTTTCAAGGCGGAGCTTTACCACAGTGAGAGCCACACCAAGACCATGAGTTACCGGATTGGCACTATGGCTAGCTGGATGGTAAATACAAGAAATAGGCACCTCGGTGATAGCAAGACCTTGTTGTCTAGCTTGCATTAGTAGCTCAACACTAAAGCTAAAACCCCGCTGCGTGATGTTGAGAGAGTGCAGCGCCCTTTCTCCATAGGCCCGAAAGCAGCTTTGAGCATCAGATAGCTTCAGGCTAGAACCAATATTAAATAGCCAGGTTATGACATTAATGCCGAACTTTCGATACCGAAGTATTGAATTATTAGAACCCAAGAATCTCGAGCCAATAACTAGGTCTGCTTCCCTGCTGAAAATGGGAGCTAAAACTCTGGGTATCTCATCCGAGTCGTGTTGACCGTCACCATCCAGCGTAACTAAAACATGAGCACCCCTTCGTCTGCTTTCCTCAAAACAGGATCTAGTTGCTGCACCAGCGCCTCGGTTAGTCTCGTGTTTTATCACTAGAGCACCGGCAGCCTTCGCTGCCTCAGCCGTATCATCAGTGGAGCCATCATCAACTACTATTACCTCATCAGCAAATTTTTTGGCTTTATGCACTACTTCAGCAATAAACTCCTGTTCATTACGGGCAGGGATGCCAACCACAATTCTGGGTCGAGTTGTTTGAAAGGTCTGGAGTGATTCTGACATTTTGCTCCGTCTCTTGTGTACCAAGTTTTAACTACCATGTCGTTACATTTCGCCATTTGACATATTACTATTGTACTGCTTGGTAGCCCATTGTCAAGATGCTGTATCCTATCTTTACCTTATCATCTCAGGGTAAGCCCAGTGTGCGTGTCAACACGTAGGCGCTGGCTAGCATCAAATAGCAGCACCCTCAAGGGTTTTGCCTACCTAGTACTAAATTCCCCTGTACAAATACCAGCCGATTTCAGCTAAAAGGGTGATGGCAACCTGGGTCAGAGGCGGTAGAATCAAACGATGGTGAGCATGTGTTCCCCCATGTGAGAAGAGGGGATTATTTATGAAGCACAAGGTTTTCATTTTCTTATTGCTAGTAGCTCTTCTGTTTTCTGGTCTTGGTGGTCAAGCCGCCAACGCAGAAGGTGAATCCCCTCATACAGTACCTCAGGTAGAGAAGTATTTTCCATTCGGGGTTAGTATGAATTGGGGGAATATAGAGGGACTCGCTAGCCGACAGGGATTGGAGAAATGGGAATGGGTAGAAGCTGCCTTTGATGATATGCAAGATCACCACATAAATACGCTACATTTGTACAATTTAGACTTCCAAGAGCTTGACCAATTTGTTTCTCTAGCTCAACCACGCGGTATTCGTTTGTATCCCCAAGCTGGGGGTTTACCTTACTACTTTCCACGTTGGATTTCATCCAAAGAAGAGCGTGAGCATATCTTTGAGACTGAGGTAAAACCAGCCTACGCTGAACTCATTGACCACTACAGGGACTCTGACGGGATATTAGCCTGGGGCATATGTGAAGAGGCTCCGGCCTTATTTGTGCCTGAATTGGAGGAATGGACTGATTATATTGATGGACTAGATTCAAATCACCCAGCCGTGGTCATGTATAACCAGGTTGCCTCTGTGGAAGCAGCCAGTGATATAATTCAACCTCGAATAATACCAATCGACCTCTATCCCTTTTTTGCCGACCCGCAATCTGGCCCCACTACACCATCTGCATCTCTATCCTATTATGAGAATAAGATCCATGATTCATATCAGGCTGCTAAGGCCTGTGGCGCCCCTTTATGGGTTGTTGCTCAAGGGATGTCCCTTTATAACGGTTCGCAAGAGACATGGACCTGGAGGCGTCCAACCCCTAATGAGATGCGCTTAGAGGCCTGGGCTGCAGTAGTAAATGGTGCTAAAGGGATAATGTACTGGCAATACAGTTCGACACCTGCTGGTAATCCTGCAGGTGCAACAGTATATGGATTGGTAGACCGAGACGGAAACCCGACTGAAATTTGGGATGCTGTCGGCAATATATGGTTTGAGATTGAGCCACTTACAAAGATTATAGTTGATATAGATGAATCAAGCTCGCCCGTAGTCGGTAGCAGTGGAGAGGGAATAAGAGCCAGGACCTTCCAACGGGAAACAGGGACAGATAGCTATGTTATAGTTGTCAATACAGATGCAGTGAACAGCAAGACGACAGGAGTTACGCTTACCACTTCAGCTAATATATACGACCTTACCGCTTTGGAGCAGGTGACCCCTGACCAGCTTTTTAATCATGTGCTCCTGCCCGGGGGTGGCAATATTTATCTGGTCGGAAGTGAAAGTGACTTTGATTATTATTTGGATAATTATGCCCCGGCTGTGCTGAATTCTTCCGGAATAGGGATATAAGAGAGGGGGACTCCCTAAGCTAGGGAATCCCCCTCCGTAGTGATGGTAGACCGTGATGTCAACTGTTTATGGAATTGATTACCATTCCTCTCTGGGGACTGCTTTTATTTCAGTCTCGTTATCAAAAGCATAGCTAAATTCGGCACTCGGCGGGGCATTGCTCAAGATGCGTGACTTGACTTTTTCATACTGCCCCTGATATTCAGGGATTTGCTCTCCCTTGCCATCAAATACCAAGACCATACCGTTCGGCGTTTTAATGACGCTCTTAATCACCTGCCTATCCTCCTTGCTGGCCTTATAACCTTCAGCCCATATTTTGTGCCTGATATCGGGCACTTCTATCCCTGACGTTTCATCAATTAAGAATTCCGAGTATGGATTTTTGCTTCTGTTCATTCTGCCTCTCCTTTCTTTGTTGCCTGTTTAGCCTGCTCGGGGAATGTGCATTTACCATCTTGCTTACCCCCTGTAGTGCTCTTGCTCTCCACTTTTGCCGTCAACCTAGCCAAGCACTTCTGACATATGCTGTGAGAAATTCCCTCTATACCCTTGCCGTCTTTCTCTCCCATATCCTTACCGCACCAAGCACACACAATCTTCATTTCCTGTCTCCTAACTCAAGGTTTTTGTATCTACTTCCATCGTAGGAGGCTGACATTTATTGGCCATAAAAATGCCGTTAAAATTTCATTAAAAATGGCGTGGACAGGGTGGAGGGATTTCTTTGGAAGGAGCAAAGCCCTTTCAATACACTCTGGTGAATACCTCTGAGGCTTGCTTTTCGGCGTTTTATGTGCTATAAATTCACTATAGGCATGTTTTTTGTCTATTAAGGGACAGCAGGCACGAATGCTGGTTGTTGACAGGTGTAATAAGTTGGAGTGTCTTGATACCAAGGCAAGGATATACAAGAAGGGAGGAGGTGATAACAATGGCTGAGAAAAGGAAATCAATAAGCAATGCGTCTTCCCCAGACATCACCGAGCGCAAGCGGCTGGAAGAGGCAGTGAAAAGAAGTGAGGAACGATTACGGTCCGTAGTGCAGACAGCCAAAGATGCTATCTCTATTACTGACAGTAGAGGCAATATCATCTTCTGGAATGGTGCCGCTGAAGCTATGTTCGGTTATACCAGTGACGAGATAATTGGCAAACCAGTTAGCATACTGATGCCTGAACGATTCCGCACAATTTTTGCGGACGCATTCAAAAAAACGGTTTTATCAGGAGAAGTGCAGAGCCACGAAGCCATAGCTGAGAGGGTTGGTCGCAGAAAAGATGGCAGTGAATTCCCGATAGAAATTTCTGATGCCCAATGGAAGAATAAAGAGGGCGTCTTCTTTACTTCTATCATGCGTGACATCACCGAGCGCAAGCGGATGGAGGAGGCGCTTCAGGAAAAAACCAGGCAGCTAGAGGCGGCTAGCCAGGCTAAGTCCAAGTTTCTAGCCAGTATGTCCCATGAGCTACGCACACCACTGAACGCCGTTATTGGCTTCTCGGAGCTACTGCTAGACGGTGTCCCCGGTGAAATCAATGACGAGCAGAGAGATTGTCTCAACGATATATTAAGCAGCGGACAGCAGCTGCTAAACCTTATTAATGATGTGCTTGACCTGTCCAAGATAGAAGCCGGGAGGATGGAACTCAAACTGGAAAATCTGAAGCTGGTTGATGTTATTGACGAGGTAGTATCAACTGTTACACCTATGCTGGATGAGAATAAGCACAAACTGGCAGTCAGCGTAGGGGATGGGCTGCCTCAGGTTCATGCTGACAAGAGCAGACTAAGGCAGATACTGCTCAATCTGCTGGGTAATGCTATCAAATTTACCCCACCGGGTGGCCAGCTCGGTATTAAGGTTACTAGAGAGGACGATTGGTGCCAGGTCAGTGTGGCAGATAACGGCATCGGCATTAAAAAAGAAGACCAGGAACAGATATTTGAAGTCTTTACCCATGCAGAAACTTTACCCGAGGAAAAGAAGGAGGGCACCGGCCTGGGACTGGCACTTACCAAGCAGTTCGTTGAAGCCATTGGTGGCCGGATATGGGTAGAGAGCGAATACGGAAAGGGGAGCAAATTTACCTTTACCCTGCCACTGGCAAGAGAGGGCGAGCCATATCTGGAGAGAGAGGGTGGCAAATCTGGGTGGTGAGTAGAAATTATTTCTGAGAAGAGAGAAACAGGCGATGAATGAGAAGATACTGATTGTAGAAGACAACCCACAAAATATGAAGGTGGAGCTGATGGCACTTAGACCACACGGTTATATCTTACTTCTGGCCACTGATGGGGAAGAGGCTCTGCAAATAGCTGTCAGGGACAAACCAGACCTCATTATAATGGACTTACGGCTTCCCAAAGTGAGTGGGCTTGAAGTAACTAGGAGGCTCAGGCAGATGCCAGACTTCAGCCATCTTCCCATTCTTGCCGTTACTGCGTATGCGATGAGGGGAGACAAAGAGAAAGCTATTGAAGCTGGATGCAATGCCTATTTGTGTAAGCCAATCAATACTCGTGAGTTACCTAAGATGGTTGCCGAAATGCTCTCAGCAGGAGAAGAGGACAATACCTAGCATCAAGGGAGAGAATGGCGGAAAAGAAAATCCTTGTAGTGGATGATGAGCCTACCTTCGTTAGACTGGTTAGTAAGACCCTTACCCATAAAGGATATGAGGTGCTCACGGCAGGCGATGGGCAAGAAGCTTTGCGTCTCATGTTTGCCCACCGGCCAGACTTAGTGCTTCTGGATGTGGTAATGCCTAAGATGGACGGCTGGCAAACCTGTAGCCGCATTCGTGAGATGTCTGATGTGCCTATTGTTATACTTACTGGCCAGCAGAAGTCCGAGGCAGATATAGTGCGTGGGCTTGACTACGGAGCCGATGACTACCTTATTAAGCCGGTAGGAAGTAGAGAGTTGGTAGCCAGAGTGCGGGCAATACTGCGGCGTGCTGAGTTGCCCTCTTCACTGGAGACTAAAAAAGAAATTACCTACAGTGACGCCTTTCTCACCGTAAATATTGCCGAGCGGAAAGTTATTGTTAATGGAGAACGAGTGAAATTAACCCCAACCGAGTTTAAGTTGTTTGCGCTTCTATTAGAGAATACTGGTCGTGTTCTTACCCACAAACAATTACTGGAAAAGGTATGGGGCTGGGAGTATGTTGACGATATAGACCATGTTCGCATCTATATCTGGCACCTGCGTCAGAAGATAGAACCAGACCCGGCACACCCCAGATATATTATAGCTGAACCCGGCGTTGGTTATTACTTCCAGAAAGCCACTTAATATAAGCATTGCGTGAGGAGTTAATTACCATGATATCTCTACACGGTGGAAGGCTTCGGCTAGTTCGAAATTCTCTCCCTCGGCCATCTTCTTAGCCCACTGCCTCAGCCGATTTTCCAGGTCAAGTACTAGGTTATTCCCTACCTGACTCTGGTGGCAGAGCAGGGCAGCAATTTTGATGTCAAAGGTATTGGTGATATCAGAGCGGTAATTGGGGCTCTCTGTCCCCCAAAGCAATACTTCCCTTACCTTATGAGGCTGAATGCCTTCCTCCAGCAAGTCGGGATAGGCAAGATGGTCCCTGGCATAGGGGAAGACGGCGTCTAAGGTAACCTGGCCAGTGATGCGGTGGTCTCGATGCCAAAGATAGCGCCGGTAGGGGTCAACCACTAGCACGGTCTCTGGCCGGTATATCCTTATCTGGCGCACGATGTCTTTCCTGAACTCAGGCGTATCTTCCAAAGCCTGGTCTGGATAGTGTAGAAATACGACCTCTCTCACTCCTAATAGTTTGGCAGCTGCTAGTTGTTCTTGCTCCCGAATTTGCGCCAGTTTTTCAGGCTTTAGGTTGCGATCGCTGGTGCCCTTCTCACCACTGCTGCACACCACATATATTACCTCTTTCCCTTCACGCACCCAGCGAGCGACAGTTCCAGCAGCACCGAATTCAGCATCATCCGGATGTGAGGTAACCACCATTACCTGAGCCTGCTTTGTCATCATACTGCTCCTCTTCAACACGAGATGCCAGTTGAAAATTGTAGCGTCTTAATTAGGCTGATACAATTATAGCCTAAGGTTTGCGCCTCTGGGTAAAATAATTAGCTAGCACCTCTCGGCATTCCCTAATTATCTCCTGAGCGATATTTGACCAGCTAAAGCGGGTTACTGATGCCCGAATTGAGCGGGCAGATTTCATATCGGGGCTCGGTTTTGAAAGGAGTAAGGCTATTTTGTCAGCTAGGTGGTGGGGAGCGTTATCCGTTACCACATACCCCGTCTCTCCTTGCTGAATAATACTTTTGAGATTGCCGACGCTAGTCGCTACTACTGGCGTGCCACAGGCCATAGATTCTAGCGCTACCAGCCCGAAGCTTTCGTAATAGGAGGGAATGACGCAAACAGTAGCCGCACTGTAAAAATAGGGCAGTCTCTCGTGCTGTATCGAGCCTGAGAAAGTTACCAAATCCTCGATATGGAGCTCCTTGGACAGCAGCTGTAGCCTTTCTATTTCGTTTCGGCTATGTTCATCGCCACCGATTACCACCAGTCTTAACTCCTGACTATCTGGCAGGTAGGTCATAGCCCGTAGTAACTGGTCTATCCCCTTTAATGGCTCAATCCGGCCGACGAACAGGATTATCTTTTTGTCATCAAAGCCTAGCTGTTGCTTGGCCAATTCTTTGTCCATTGGCTGGAAGAGGTCCAGATTCACACCACAGGGGATGATACAAATTCTCTTTGCCGAGGCACCATAGTGGAGAATGAGGTCGTCCCTTTCTTTCTCTGTGGCAGTGATAATGTGGTGGCAGTCTCTAACCAGTTGTCTTTCAGTTTCAATACGAAGTTCGGGCTCATCTTCGCCAATGCCAATAGCATTCTTAACAGCACCTAGCGTATGGAACATTATAACGTGGGGGACATCCCACCAGCTTTTTAAGGATTCACCCACACAACCCGAGAGCCAGTAGTGGCTAAAGACCAAATCATAACAGAGGTTGTTTTGCTTCCTGAAATTCTCTAAATTGTCGGCAAAGTCGGGGAGATAGGAATACACCGCTAACTTATGTATGTCCTTAATCTCACCGGCTCTAAGGTGAATAAGTCGGGCATTCTGCCCCAGTTCTAAAACCTGCTCATCTCTAGGGTCATGAACACGGGTATAGACATCCACCAAGAGCCCCTGCTTGCCCAGTTCTCGAGCAACCTCTCGGACGTAGATACTCATGCCGCCAGTATCTTTCGCCCCTAGATTTCCTAAGGGGCAGCTATGCACACTGAGCATAGCAATCCTTAGTTGACTGGCTGCCATTCTCTTCTCCTAACCTCAGTCGGTGATTTTGGGACTCACTTGATTATTATGTGGCAACTATATAGTGGGATTTCTCTGCCGCCTATGTGATATTTGTACGGTTCCCCACCCTTGAGAAAGTCCCATTTTTTCCTGCCCCGCTGAATGCTCTCTTTGATGCAGAGGACTTTAGACAGCAGTCCCACACTTAAGTAACTATACTCTGGGTCATAGGCACTATTGTAGAGGTACATGGTATCATTGTAATCAAAACCCATAATCATAGCCACCGGTAGTGCATCCAGCTCCAGAATGCCGAACCTCAGTAGTCCAACCTCAGCCATAGCCTCGGCCAGTGACCTAAAGAACGATTCCATCTGGGTAGTCATGAAGTTGGCTTTCTCTTCCCGGCTTAGCAAGAAGAGCTTCAAAAAGGTGTTCATGAAATCTCCAACCTCCTGGCTAACCTTAAGGCAGCGGTAATCTACATTATCTATCTCCCATAATCGCCTTAGCTTGCGTCTTACTTCATGACGCTGCTTTTTGGTCAATGTGGCCAGATACTCATCCCAGGTAGAGGGTAGGCCTAGCTCCACAGAAACCCCCTCCTCATGGCAAAGAACCTCATACTTCCGTTCCTTGGCTATATCTACCAGGTCAGTGAGTACTGTGGAATCAGGCCGCAAAGGTCTCAAGTCCAGTTGATTAATACTCTCCCGCCGCAGATCGTCGAGTAGGACACTAAAGAAATCTCTTTCCATTCTAGGAGCAACCACAAAGTCGAGATAATCACAGACATCAGCACTACCAACGATAGAAGCTGTTTTCTCTTTAACCAAGAGCGGGGCAATGCCAATGATTTTCTCTCTTTGCCGCACGGCACGCAAGTATAACTCAGCGCCGGAGCCAAATGCCTGCCACCAAACCTGCAACCAGCTAGGCAAGACGAATATTGAGCCCCAATTTAGGTTGTGTCTTGAATCAGTCCAGTAAGAACTCAGACTGGCGAAACTCTCTTCGGTAACGCTGTAGTCCATAGATGCATACCCAGTCTAGCATTTTATCGGGCTTCAATCAATGTAGTGTAGGCGTTGCACGAATCACCGAGGGATTTAAGAGTTCTTATCTCATAATGGCCTGCGAATAGTCCATGTTTAAGCAGTTAGCAGCTTTGTTATCAGGTTGCTTCGTCCTAAAAAGCGGAAATAGGTATCTGACACTTTCGTACTTTTAGGATGAATTTCCCATAGCCAAGACTACTTCCTTCTCTATGCTATAATTACATTTTGGTAAAGACACTTTTTGAGAACTGGTCTTAGGACATTCTAGGCAGGCTGCATTGAAGAGGTTTATCATGGCAAGGCGAGTAATTCGGCAATCCCCTGGGGCTAAACCAGAGTTTTTTTACGGCTATATCGTGGTTGTGGCTGCCTTCTCTATTATGGTAGCCATATTTGGCCTATATTATTGCTTTGGTATCTTTTTTGACCCGGTGCTACTTGAGTTCGGCTGGACTAGAGCAATGACCTCAGGTGCCTTCTCACTTTCCATGGTTGTGTATGGCTTGTTGAATGTTGCCGTAGGGAGAGTTACTGATAAATTCGGCCCTCGGATGGTGGTGACACTCTGTGGTTTTCTTCTTGGTTTGGGGTATTTGCTAATGTCGCAGGTTAGCGCTGTCTGGCAACTATATCTATTCTATGGAGTGATAATAGGTGCTGGCATGGGTGGTAGCTTTATCGCACTACTGTCATCTGTAGCCAGATGGTTTGTCAAGAGAAGAGGTATGATGACGGGCATTGTTATGGCTGGCATAGGCATCGGCATATTGATTGGACCACCAGTGGCCAGTTGGCTTATCTCTACTTATAGCTGGCGGGTATCCTACATTATACTGGGCAGCATAGTCATGGTAGTTGTTGTTTTAGCTGCCCAGTTTCTAAGGCGTGACCCAACTCAGGTGGGGCAAGTAGCCTTAGGTGGAGATGAGGGAGAAAAACAAAGGCCGACATTGGCCATGGAGGGATTCTCCTTCAGAGAAGCAACTTACACCCCGCAATTCTGGATAACCTTTGCCATGTTACTCTGTTTCGGGTTTTGCTTGTATGCTGTCCTGGTGCATATCGCACCACACGCCATTGAACTGGAAATTTCAGCCGCCAATGCGGCTAATATTTTGGCCACCGTTGGTGTGATGAGTATTTTTGGCAAGGTCATGCTGGGTATTGCCGTCGACAGAATCGGTAGTAGGCATGGTTTCATTATTAGCTTTATCTTGATGGCAGCGGCTCTGTTCTGGCTGGTGCCGGCTACAGAGATGTGGCAGCTCTATCTGTTTGTTGCAATATTTGGCTTTGCTTATGGAGGTTGTGCCGCCTGCGAGGCGCCGTTAGTAGCCGGGCTGTTTGGGTTGCGCTCACATGGCTTGGTTCTTGGGGTTATCAACCTCGGCTTTACCATCGGAGGCAGTGTGGGTCCGCTTATGGCCGGTTATATATTTGATGTTACCGGTAGCTATCAGCTAGCTTTCCTGATAAGTGCTGCTGTCGGCATTGTCGGGTTTATATTGGCTGCGGTGCTAAGACCAATTAGAGGGGCAGGGAGCAAAGTCTAGCCCTCTCCACATCATATAGCAGTTCTATGTGAGGGCTAGCCTGAAAGCACTGTATCTTGTTACTTTCAGAAGCCTCTTTTAAGTAGGGCATCAAAGGCTTCGAACCACTTCAATTTAATATCATCAGACCAAGTAGGGTCAAAGGTGGGGAACTTTGCCAGTACCATTTCATACCAAGCGCTTTGGGGTGAAATTGAGTCTGCTGCCAGCGGTACTGCCGAATTCCTATTTGTCCCAGCGCCCATTTTTTTGGCAGTTCTTCTTCTTACACTATCGGCGTGTATTGTTTTAGACCTTTTCATTATGAATGTGGACAAGGGGACACCGGCGTCACTTTCTAAACTGACAAAGAACTTGATACATTTGCGGGCAACATCACCAGTTACCTGGTAGGTATTGTAGAAGGCTTCTTCCAACTGAGCATAGGTTGCTACCTGTGGGTCAAGTATTCTTTCTGAGAGGAAATCAAAGGAAATGTAGGCTATTTGCTTTAGAATCTCAGACCTTTGAGCACCCTTAGCGGACACTAGCTGTCTTAGTCGGGTTGTTGGTATGCTGTTACCATCAATGAGACCCAAAAAACGTAGAGCTGTCATGAGCTGAGTCCCAGTGCTACCGGAGTACCTATCTCCCCAATAGCTACGGTCAACGCGGGCTGGTATTCCTAGTTGCAATCCATCAACAAAATTTCGGAATGTGCGGTATGAAACATATGGTGGTAGAGATTTCCTGCCTCTATCATTGACCATGGCAGCACCTCAGCTTAAGTGCCATTATACCTTAATGGAATTCAGATTTCAAGCGGTAGAGGATTAATTAATAAATAATACCAAATTATGTCGCTGTTAGGAGATTTTGGAATTATGAGGGATAAGGGAGGACAAAAGTTGACGTGTGCTTTTGGTACGAGATAAGCTGACCAAAACAAAAGGGGGTAATTCATGGGGACAGCTGTAGAGTATCAAAAAGTAATGTCAGAAATCGTCTTTATCAACCTACCTGGGCCAGAAGAACCCACCCCGGGAATGACTGGCGGAGAACTGCTGCACGGTTTTCTGGCTGACCTTCACCGGTCACAGGACACAAATGTGAAAGCCTTCCTTGATTCCCTGTGTGGAAAGTGGAACGTCCACTATAGAAATAATGAAAAGTAGTTGGCGTCTCTGGACTTTGGACGAGAAATAAAGAGGAGTAACCAATGAAGAGGACCAAAATTGCCGCTATTGATGTGGGGACGACTAAGGTATGCACGATTATGGCCGATATGAACGGCACTGAAGCTCTCAGAATCCTGGGGGTGGGCACTGCTGCGTCTCATGGATTAGAGAAAGGCGTGGTGGTCAATGTAAGAGACACCGCAGTATCAATCTCTCAGTCGGTGAAGAAAGCGGAAAAAATGTCAGGTTGCCGGTTGAAATCAGCCTATGTTAGCGTCTCAGGTGCAGATATGAGTTCGCTGAATAACCATGGACTTATCTCCATCTCTCGCGACAACCAGTTGGTGCATACTGCAGACCGGAAGCGGGCTCTTGAGGTTGCACGAAGCGTTGAAGTCCCAGAAGACCAGAGGTTGCTTCACGTAATACCCCGCTCTTACACCCTTGACGGACAGGAGAATATCAAGAACCCGGTCGGTATGCACGGCTTTCGGCTAGATGTTGAGACACATATCGTTACTGCACCTGCAATCTTGGTGCAAAACCTAGCCAAGTGCATCATGAGCCTTGGTGTCGGTATTGATGGCTTTGTCCTTAAATCTTTGGCCAGTGCCGAAGCTGTACTCACTGAAGATGAGAAACAACGTGGAGTTGTGCTCGCTGACATCGGTGGTGCCACCACCAATGTTGCCGCTTTCAAGGACGGTAGTGTCTATCACACGTCAACCCTGCCAGTAGGAGGGTACAACGTTACCAATGATGTCGCTTTGGGCTTGGGACTTCCCTTTGGTCTGGCTGAGGAAATGAAGACAAAGTATGGTAATGTCATGCCATCGGAAGAAGGCGGCGATGATGTCACTGTGACCGAAAATGGACATAGTGTCTCTTACCACGATCTGTGCGAGATTATCAATGCCCGTGTTGAGGAACTCCTCCGGCTTATTCTATTTCAGATGCCGCAAACTAACTATGCGGAGGCTTTTCCTTCAGGGTTGGTGCTCACCGGTGGCGGTTGCAATCTTCCTGGCATTGCTGAACTGGGGCGTGAAGTAACCCGGTTCCCAGTAAAGATTGGCACACCGCCCAATCCAGACGGTAGTAATGACACCCTGTGCGACCCAGTTTATGCTACCAGCGTCGGTCTTCTCTACTGGAAAATGAAGAACGAGGGCTCACAAGACTGGCGGACCAATAGAGGGCGGCTGAGCGTTTTATTGCCCCGATGGTCAAGCTATTTCATTACTAGAAAATAGGCAGCTCAATAGCTGTTCAAAGGAGATGGAAAATGGCAAAAGCAAGTTATGTACCCAGCCCAGCCAAGATTAAGGTCATTGGGCTGGGTGGGGCAGGCTGTAACGCGATCACCAGAATGGTTCGGGAGCAAATACAAGGTGTGGAATTCATTGCCATGAATACTGATGCCCAGCACCTGGCGGTTACCGAAGCACCGGTGCGAGTCCAGCTTGGTGAGAGACTTACTCGTGGCCTGGGTGCGGGTGGTGACCACAAGCTGGGACAGAAGTCGGCCGAAGAAAGCCGCGATGATATTAAGCAGCTGATTGACGAGGCAGATATGGTGTTTATCACCGCTGGTATGGGTGGTGGTACTGGCACCGGCTCGTTACCCGTGGTGGCTGAACTGGCTAAGCAAGGTGGAACGCTCACCATTGCTGTCGTCACCAAGCCATTCGCCTTTGAGGGTAGTCATCGCAGTGAGGTTGCAGAGGAGGGAATCGCTAACACGATTGATAAGGTGGATACTATGGTCATCATTCCTAATGACCGCTTGTTTACTCTCTGTGACCATAAGACAGGAGTTGATGGTGCCTTTAAACTGGCTGATGAAGTCCTCTGCCACGGTGTTCAGGCTATTGCTGAAGTGATTACTGTTCCTGGACTGATTAACCTTGACTTTGCTGACGTGAGGACAGTGTTGAAGGACGCTGGTCCTTCCTGGATGTCTATTGGTCGAGGTGTTGGACAGAACCGGGCCACCGATGCCGCCAGGGAAGCTCTGGCCAGCCCGCTGCTGGATGTCTCGGTCAGAGGAGCAAGGGGTGTGTTGTTCAATATCAGTGGTGACGGCACCCTTAGTCTATTTGAGGTTAATGGTGCTGCTGAGGTTATCCGGCAGGCCGTTGACCCGGAGGCGAACATCATCTTCGGTGTCACCCTTGACCACAACCTGGGTAACGAGACCCGGCTGACGTTAATCGCTACTGGTTTTGCCGCTAGGGAAGAATTGGTTGGTGCTGGCCGAGAGAAGGAAATGACTCGACTACTGGAAAGCATAAAGACTGAAGAGGAGTTGGCAATTCCTGCCTTTTTGCGGCAGCGCCGTGTGCTCTCCAGCCAACGCCCAGGAGCGACAAACCCTGCACGTACTCAAGGCTATTAGTATTTACACAGAGAGTCATGACCTATCATACTTAACCTAAGCTTTTAATCAAGTCTGTCAATTAGGGGACGGTTGACATAACATAAGAGAACCCACATAGGCAAGAGCTGTGTCAATTTATTCAGAACTGTTGAGGTGACTGATACCGCTTCGGACTTCTTTCTCTTAGCCATTGTGAAGCCAATTCTTCATAATAGCTTTTCAGTATGTGCCTACCTGTTGCCGGGGCAACACCATCGCCTTGTCCGGCCGCTATAAAGAAGCCACCAGCGTAATGTCTTGGCCGACTTGACTTCTAATAAGCCTTTGATATACCCTTTCTTGGGTCAATGAAGAACAATATTGCAAGACACTTGATGGGGGCTAATAGTGGAACCACTGGGGACAATATTGACGCGCAAGGCTATAGAGAATAAGGGTAAGCCCTACTTGTATTTTGTGGATAAAGAGGTGAGCTATGAGGGCATTAACGCCTGTGCCAACCAGATGGCAAATGTATTTGCTGGGCTGGGAGTAAGCAAGGGTGTACATGTAGCCTTAATACTACCCAACTGTCCCGAGTACTTATATTGCTGGTTTGGTTTAGTCAAGCTTGGTGTAGTAAGTGTCACCATCAACAGCCAATTTAGGGGAGAAAGTCTAGAATACCTTCTCAAAGCATCCGACAGTAAATTAGTGGTTGTTGCTTCCGATTTTCTACCTCAATATGAAGAGATAGCGACAAAAATCAGGGGGATCGAGAAGGTAGTTTTTAATACCTCTGGGCAGATAGTCAATGATGCCAAATCCTTGAATAAGCTTTTTAGCCAGTCACCTACCACTCCCCCGGCTAACGTACCGTTGATTCGGGATATCGAACCGCTCATCATCACCCTTACCTCTGGTACCACTGGTTTGCCGAAATTGGTGAGAAACTCACACCGTGCGTATATTACGGCTGCACAGGACTTGGTTTCATGTGCGGAACTCTCTGCCCAGGATTGTATATATTCTGTCCTACCCCTGTACCATGTCAATCCGCAGGTCTACTGCGTCCTGAGTGCCCTTGTAGCCAATGCCAGCGTCGTTGTAGCCCCTAGATTCAGCGCCTCAAAATTTTGGGACGACGTGAGGAAATATAAAGGAACGGCCTTCAGCTATGTTGGTGCGGTCTTACCCATCTTGCTGGCACAGCCGCCGCATCCCAGCGATAAAGATGTGCCGGCCAGGAAGTGTTTTGGAGGGGGCGCACCAAAGGAAGTATATGAGGAGGTGAGTCAGCGTTTTGGCGTCGAGGTGCTCGAGATGTATGGGATGAGTGAGACCGGTACCTGGAATACAATAAATAGGCCAGGCAAGGGGAGGGCTGGAACTGTTGGTCAAGTGCGGGATGGATTTGAAATCAAGATTTTTGATGACATGGATAATGAACTACCTCCCGGAAAAAATCGGAGAGTTCGTCATCAGGCCAATAAAACCATACATCATGTTTGATGGGTACTACAAATCGCCAGAAGAAACGGTAAAGTGTTCGGCTAACTGGTGGTTTCATACTGGAGATTTGGGGAAAGTCGATGACGACGGTTACTACTATTTCTGCGGCCGTAAGAAAGAGAGCATCAGGCGGGGTGGTGAAAATATCTCACCCTATGATATTGAAAAGGAAGTGAACAAGCACCCAGCGGTAGCTGAGAGTGCAGCTTTCGGTATAGCTGACCCCGTCATGGAGGAGGAGATAGGAGTGGCTATTGTGCTGCATCCTGGCTACAAGGTTACCCCTGAAGAAATCATCGCTTGGTGTGAGTTAAGACTCCCCAAATTCATGATGCCGCGTTACATAGAGTTTATGGAAAAGCTTCCGAAGTCAGCTTCGGAGAAGGTGCAAAAGGTCGCTCTTAAAGAGCGTGGATTAACCCCCAACACATGGGATAGGCAAAAGCATTCTTAGCCGGCGTGGACTAACATTGTGGAGTTAATATACAGATTATTAAACAACGTACTATGAAATTTTAGTCATAAACCGAGTGGATAGAGGGTAGTATGCAAGGTGTCTGTGGGAAGGTGCTAGTTGTTTGGCATGTTGCTTATTATCTTGGGTTCGGGTGCTGCCGCCATAAGAGCAGAGCCCACCAGTTCTACTCGTATCTATATATCCATTCCCATCATTCTCCCCACCTTCAGGTAACTCTCTCTTAATTCGTACTCAGTCTTCATTAAATAGTCCAGAGGCAATCGGAGACCATACTGGTCTAGGTGCCTAAGTGCTGTCAGCAACTCTTCGTTTTTTGCCCACGGGAACGAAAAGATCATCTCATCATCTTGGCTCATCGCAAACCTTTTGTCACCACGACACGGCGCGGTAACCTGACATCTCTGATGCTGTACTACTGGCACGACGGCATAGACACAAGCACCCTTGCCAGAGACCGTACAGGTTAGCTCATGTCCATTTCTCCACGCCGCCGCCGAAAGCATTACTTTCAATTGAGTGGAATCACAATAGAGAATAACCACATCGGGTTCAAAATTAGCTTTGGCTAACGGGCTTGACACTACACCTATATACTTACCGGTTTCAAAACGAGGGAAGTCATGTGCCCAATTACTACCTGCCTGCGATGTTTCTACGCTCTCTGGAAAACGAGTATATCCATCCAGGAAGTACTGTGGGGGTTCTGCCAATCCCAAGCCTATGACTGATTCACTGCACCACATATCCTCTTTCAGCATAGCCAGCAGCGTCCCCTCCCTGCGCGACATGGCAAAACCCTGGCAGGTTGCCAGGTGATATCCTAAATCTCTTTTGGGCCTTACTGCCCCTTCTGGGATATCTCCCTCCTTCTCTAGCATTTTCACCGCTAAAGGGAAGGTTTTTAAGCGTAACCGCTGCTCGATTTCCTTTGCAGGTTCACGGAAAACATCAGAGGTCATCTTCCTTCTTCCACGAACTTGATCATCTGGTCTTTATTTAGCTTATCCAGTCCCAGAGTTCCTAAGGTACGGCCGGTTTTTCTGTAGTCCTCCTGGTTTATCCTTGAACCAATTTCAATAAAGGCATTTATTAATGGCGTCGCTACACCTAATTTCTCCCCAAGCTCTGAGATGGGTACCAAGCCATAGGGCACGTCTTCAGTAATATACCTGTGGTTAAGCGTTTTGGGGTCAACAGCCGAGAACTTAATGGGGCGAGTCTCGTAGTAATTGGCGAACCATTTTGTATAGCCCTTACCCCAGAAGGTCTCTCCGCCACCTAAGAGGCTAACTATTGCGCCTATCTCCTCACGAACGCCTTCTTCCACCCTTATCACGCCTGCTTTACGCCCCTCATAATGTAGACGGAAGTCACCCTTAGCATATTCGATACGGCCTGCATTAAGTATTGTGCCCACTGGATGCATGAGAAGTCCTTGGTTGTTTAAGGCTACAACTAGGACATTTCTAACTGGGGAATATACGGGGTAAAATTTCCGGAATTCCTCGAGGGCGTAGGTATCCTTGGCTGGTAGTGCACAGATACGGCACTTACGTGGCCCCATATCCACATAGGATTCGGGGCCAAGCCAAGGTCCAAAACCCCATACCGTACGTACCGTTCCTGGACCGGTTACCCTTGCCCCACAGGGTGTAGTGTTAGTTTCACCTATAATAACTTTGCGCTCAGGAGCTTTCTCGCGCAGGAGCTTACGTAACCGTAACGAGCCAAAGTTCCCTGGTATTATAATCACAGCTTGACCATCTTTAAGGTAGGGAATCATAGTATTAAAGAAGAGTTCCTGTCCATAGGAGGGGACAGCGAGAATAATCAGCTTCACATCGCTGATAGCCTCTTCCATATCTGTCGTGACCTTATGAATTCTCGCTTGCCCGACACGCTCTAGTCTCCAATTATTTATTTCCACTGTCTTGTTCTCTAGGATGGTCTTAAAAGCGTCTTTGAATTGTGGGTGCTCATAAAAGTTTACATTTTCCCCAACTAAGGTAAGGCAAGCAGCAGCAGCATGCCCCTGGGCTCCACCCCCCAAGACTGCAATAGGTTGATTTGACATCTTACTCCTTAATTTACTTTCAATTTACTAGCAAAATTACAATATTTTTCGTCTTAAGCCACCATAAGCTCCACTACATCTTCATCGTAGATGGGAGCCAAGTAGCTAGCTCATTAGCTACATGGGCAAGTTTAAGTTCAACTAGCCTCCTTTTAGTAGGGATTCCCGTCTCTTTATCCCATCCCCTCAGCTCATAGTATTCGTCAAGCAATCTATATATTTTCTCCCTGGAGGCTACACGGCCTTTCAAGGGTCCTGTTGGCCACGGCTCTTGGTAAAACCTTTCCGGCCAGTCATCGTCCTTTCTGGTAAGCCCCTCTCTAACTATATAAGCTTTCATCAAGTTAAAGATTCTCTCTCCCGTCTTCAATATCTCTGAGGCTGTTAATTCCCATCCAGTACACGCTGAGTAAAGTTCAGCAAAATACGTTGGCCCTAATGCAGACGTGGAAGCCATCATGCATAACCCTAATGAATTAAATATAGCAGTAGAGTCCCCACACCACTTCACTAGCGCTGCTTTCCCTTCAAGATTGTCGTGGTGAAGGTAATCAATCTTTGGTGGTGACCCAAAGATTTGTTCCTTTACCCCATTAGGCATATCAAGCCAAGGGACAAGCCACCGAAGATACTTCTCTTCACTCCAGCCAGCTTCTGTCGCCCACGTCGGGATTTTTTCATAGCTGCCTCCTATGTGGGTAGTATCAAGGTCATCTCCACCCCTGAGGCCAGTTAAATGGCCAAGATTCATTGCCCAAGTTGCCGTTCTCGGGTCTACTACCCCCAATACTTCCATGCCCTTAATTGTTAATGGATATTTCTCAGCTCCCTTACCTATCTTTTGAGCAGCCCTCACGCTTCCTTCAGCAAGGACGTCACCGAAGCCTTCTCTACGAGCTATCCTACCTATCATCTCTTGGACAGCCTGCTCATCACCCCAATTCAACTCAAGTCCATCGGTATCCGCTTTTGTGATGATGCCCTTATCATATAACTCCATAGCAAAGGGAATCGGTGTTGTTTGGTCCATTCCGTATCGCTGACAAAGCTCCCGGCACTTCCACATAGCTGGAAAACTCTTAATCCCACACTTAGCTCCCCACTCCCACCCAGGTTGGGAAAAGCATACTCCGCCTAATTTGAGCCCTGCATAAGGACCTTCTTTAACCTCCGCTATAAGGTCACAACCATAATATCTGGCATAGGGACAGTGATAGCCATAGCACCCCCTTTCCACCTTTAAATGTTTCTGCGCCGACTCGGGAAGGCCCCAAGTATCACTGTCGGGAGGCAAAACACCGGTCTGGAAATTCTTGGCGGGAAGCGTTTCAGCCTTTGCTGCATCCCGTACTAGATAATTCGAGCCCGTAGTTAGCCTTAACTCGAACTCTCCCATTGGATAACTAACTAGTCTGTCCGTAGCATCTTTCACCGCCTCTTCGAACCTTTCCGGATTAGCGATAGGTACCTCTCCTGTTCCCCGCACTGCTATCGCCTTCAATTTTTTAGCTCCCATTACACACCCAACATGGCTTCTACCTGGCGCGTGATAATAGTCGGCTACCGGGCAAGCAAATTTAACTAGATTTTCGCCGGCTTGACCGATTGAGAGGACGCTTATATCATTCCCTAGCTCTTTCTTCAGAGCATCAGTTGTTTCCCAGTTATCCTTACCCCATAAATGTTCAGCGCTTCTAAGCTCTACTACATCATCATTTATCCAGAGATAAACAGGACTATCAGACTTACCTCTGACCACAACCGCCTCAAAACCGGCGAGTTTTAATCTAGGACCCCACCATCCCCCGAAATTCCCCCTTCCCAAAATTCCAGTTAGTGGGGACTTTGTGATCGCATCAGTCCTGCCGTTTGCTGGAGCTGTAGTACCACTTAATGGCCCTGTGGCAATTACTACTACGTTATTTAGGCTGAGGGGATCAACATCAGGGCCAACCTCATCATATAGTATCTTTATGCCAAGACCAGTACCGCCTAAAAAATCCCGCACTACTCCTTGTTCTAAACGCACCGGTACAACCTGCTTCACTGATAGGTTTACGTCAAGGATTTTACCGATGTACCCAATAGTCATACTACATCCCTTGTGTTATTTACCTCGCCATCGTAGATGGAAGCCAAGTGGCTAGCTGAGGGACAAAAGTAATCAGCGCAATATTACATAGCATAAGTAGGAAGAAGGGAAAGGAGCCCTTCACAACCTCCATAAAGGGTACTTTAGAGACACCCTGGATGATAAAAAGATTCATGCCTACGGGGGGGGTAAGCAGCCCAGTCTCCAGAGTTATCCCGAGTACTACGCCAAGCCAGAGGGGGTCGAAACCAAGGCTCATCATCAACGGGAAAACTATGGGTAGCGTCACGAACATCATGGAAATCACGCACATGAGACATCCCAGAATAAGGTACATGACGATGATTAATCCCCAGATTGCTAATGGGCTTAAGCCTGAGGTGGCTATTAGATTACACAACTGCGTTGGAATCCTGAGTAGGCTTAGGGCAATTCCCAACATATTCGCTGATACCACGATAAGAAAACACATGGCAGTTATTTCCAGTGCGTTAAATGCCGCTTTCTTTAGCACAGTGAAGTTTAGCTTTCCAAAGATGGCAGATAGCAATATGGCGACAACACCGCTTACAGCGGCTGACTCAGTGGCTGTCATGAAACCACCGTAGATGCCCCCGAAGATTATGCCAATAATCAGGAGAACCGGCCACATATCCCGAAAGCTGGATATTAATCCCTTAAAAAAGCGCAGGGATAGTACCTCTCGCTTTGGTCCCAGAGATGGGTCAAGTAGGAACCTTACACTAATGTAAGCCATGTAGATTAAGGCCATTATTATGCCAGGTATGGCTGTGCCGATAAAGAGCTTTCCCACCGAAACACTGCAAAAATAGCCGTATAATATCATGGTTATTGATGGAGGAATCATGGGACCCAGTGTACCTCCAGCAGCAAGAGAACCCACAATGAGCCTTTGGTTATAGCCATATGCCTTCTGCTCTGGATAAGCTACGGCGGTTATAGTGGCGGCGGTAGCTGTACTTGTGCCGCATACAGCAGCAAACATCGCCGAGGCAGCAATGTTGCTCTGGGTCAACCCTCCCGGTAGGAAGGCTGTCACTTTGGAGAGGCCTTTATACAAGCGTTCGCTGATGCCAGCCATCAGAACTAACTCGCCCATAAAGACAAACAATGGCACAGCAGCCATTGTATAGCTATTCAGGGTTTTTATAATGACGGCAGAGATGGTGGGTTGGGCACCAGCCAGAAATATAACCCCGACGAGACCTGCTACCCCCAGCGCCAGACCTATCCACATCCCAGTTCCCACCATAAAGATTACCGCACCTAGCAGTATGGCTGTGAGCCAAGGCGCCGATAAATCCATCATTTAATCCTTTCCTACCACCGCCAAGATAGCGTGGCAGAAATAGAGAAATAATGCTATGGACAGAAAGCCATAACCGATAGGAACCCAAAGGTAAATCGGCCATAGCAGTGCTTCCGTACCAAGAAAACCGTGAACACCTTCAGCGATGGCGAACATGAGTAACTTGATGCTCTCAGCAGTGAAAACACATGATACAGCTAGGGCTATAACCGCCACAAATATTTCCATTATAGCCCTGGCCCTCTGGGGGAGCCGATTTACCACAACATCTGTCCTGATGTGCACTCCCTTCCTGAAGGCGTAAGCAAGGGCAAGGCAGGTGATAATTAATGTCCAGTAGCCAGTATACTCCTCAAGATACATGGGGCTCATGTGAAACACGCCACGGGCGACGACAGTCCCTGTGAAGACAAAGACCCAGGTCACAAGTAATGCTCCACCCATTGCCATACATCCCCCAAGTATTTTATCGAATATACGTTCTACGGTAACCACAAGTTCGTTGAGCTTCGTTTTCATAGCACCTGACCTTGCCCTCTGCTAGGACTGTTAAGTCTGAGGCACGTAGCCGGGCACCTCATAGCCTTCAGCTTCAATCAGCTTGACAATCAGGTCGAACACCTGCCAGCCTTCAGGCCCAGCATCATCAAGCAAGGGCTTCCAGCAGTATTCAAATGCGCCAGCTCGTAACTCTGCTCTCCAATCTAGCGGTATCGTGCCAGCTATGACCCCGTGTGTAAAAAATGAGTTTATGAGCAGGCTCTGCACCTGTCTAACGGAACCGGTGTACCACCAGTCATCAACCGCTTCCAGCCCGGCAAGGAATCCATCCCGCACATCAGCGGGGAGTGCTTCCAGGGACTGTTTATTGGCTACAAAGCGATAAGGAGTATAGTTAGTAGACACCCAGGTAACATAGGGGCAGTGTTCGATGAGGCCTGTATTGAACGCCCCGGTAAAGCTAGTTGTAACCCCTTCGCACAGTCCTGTAGCCAGAGCGGTATAGGTCTCGGACCACTCCACGGAGATTGGCTCTCCACCCATTGCCGTAATCCAGCTCGCTGCTGTGGTATGGGCCACTCGCACCTTCTTGCCCTTTATGTCCTCAGGGCTCAGTACCAGGGAATCCTTCATATAGAGGTGCTGTGCTCCTTGGTCGAAGCTGGCTAGATACTCACCATTCCAGTTGCGAAAGATATCAAGGAAAATTTGCTCTTGACCCAGCTTTTTATTTATCGTTTGTTCAAGCGCAAAGTCCCCTCTGGGTATCAGGAACGGTATAGCCGTGCTAACCTTAAGCATTGGTTCATCACCCGCCGATTTGTGCGATGTTGTTATCGCATCACACACATTATCCTTGAGTGCCCTCAGGATTTCGGCAGATGTATACGGGTGTTCACCTTGGTACAGTAACTCGAATTGCAGCCGACCCCCTGTGTAGGCATCAATCTTCATCTGGAACTCTTTGAATACCTCTGGGGTAGTCGCCCACTGTGTTCCCACGGTGTGGTGGTCAAATAATGTCCAGGTGATTACCTCACCTGCTGTTGGTGTCGGTGTGGGAGTTGGAGTTGGAGTTGGTGTCGGCGTGGGAGTTGGCGTCGGTGTGGGTGTGGGTGTGGGAGTAGGAGTTGGTGCTGCACAGGCTAGGACTAACGATAACACCATCACTAACACTAGACCTAGCAATAATTTCCCTTTCATTATATTCCCTCCTAATAAATATTGGTTTTGCTGACAATCACTAGCTGTCTCTTACATTTTACACCTCCCTTAGTCTGCTATAGTCTATACCGTAAGGCTCTAATTTATCATAACCTATCCACTCTGTCAATATCCTGTCCTCGTCAGTACCGTAATGTTATGATACATGGTATACAGTGGAGTGGATAGACTATACCATTTCGCGCCTCCCTTTTTGCCTCTATCCATTCCCTTTCATAGCCTTTCGCAGCTTCTGGGTCTCATTCACATCTACTTCCATGGTAGTCTCGTTGATGACTACACCATAGACCTTCCTGGCTCGCTCTACGCTTACCAATCCACTTTGTACATCATCCAGCACCTTTGCCACATCACGCTCAAGGGGATTACCCCACCCCCCAGCTCCTCCTACCTTTGCTCGGAATACATCTCCCTTCTTCAAAGGGAGAACTATCTTCGGTAAATCGCGATTTTCACCGTCTGGATTAAGGGTCATCTTTGCCAGGGAACCGGGCTGACCACCATGAAGACCATAGTTTGGAATCTTGCGACGGTCTGTACGAAGCTGAAGAGTTGTCTCATCAGTCAACATTTCGTAATCGGTAACAATAGCAAAGCCACCCCTGTATTCTCCAGCTCCCTCTGAATCAGGCACAAAGCCTCGTCGCCGAATCATGATGGGGCAGTACACTTCATTGACCTCAGCTGGAGTGAGGATAGAATTATAATAAGGAGGAGCAAGCTGTTCCCCATCAGCAAAAGAGCGCCCCCCCCAAGCTGCCCACGGGAGGTCAACGAGGAGGTAGAAGTTGTTTTGCTCATCATAGCCAGTTAAAACAGCCATTGTGTTTATTCCTTCCTCACAGGCGGGTATCTTGTCGGGGGCTATCTGAGCATGGGCGCCGGCTATCGTCTCGTAGATACGAGCAACTGTTACCCCTCTTGCCCCAGTGGCCCCTGGTAGAACCGGATTAACTACAGTGCCCTCTGGTGCTATGACTTTTAAGGCACGGAGGGGCCCACCGTTCTTGGGTATGTCAAGACTAATCAACGACCTGAAAGCAGTGTAAGCAAGTGCTTTAGTTGTAGCTACAGGATTATTCATCCCTGCCTTCATCTGTGGTGCTGACCCGGTAAAGTCATAGGTCATTGTATCCTCATCAACCGTAACCTTGACATGAAATCGGATGGGGTCTGAACCAAACCCATCATCATCCATATAGTCGTCGAATTCATAAACACCCTTTGGCAGCGCTTTGATGTCAGCTCGCGCTCGCCTTTCAGCGTAATCCAGGAGTTCATTTAAATACATTTCAAGGGTCTCCCAACCATATTTCTGGACTAACTCTAAAAAGCGCCTTTCTCCTATACGACAGGCTGCTAAAAATGTCTCTAGCTGGTCAACTATGCCTTCTCCAAGCCGTGAGTTAGCCGCCAATATCGTAAAAAAGGCATCGTTGCGGACACCCCTATCATAGATCTTAACCGTAGGTATCCTAAGCCCTTCTTCCCAGCTCTCTCTGGCGCCACAGGAACAACTACCCGCTACACTACCACCTACATCCATCAAGTGGCCGCCAGCCCCTATCCATGCCACCAATTGTCCCTCGTGGAATATGGGGTGTATTATCGTAAGGTCAGGAAAATGGCTGGCTCCTGTAAAAGGGTCATTGATGCAGAGCATATCGCCGGGATGAATGGACTCAATACCATATACTCTCACCCAGTCATGAATAACGGGGTCGCATAGGTTGGCGTGCATAACTGTCTCCTCACCTTCAGCAAGCACCTCACCTTCAATAGTAGCCAGACTACACAGAAAGTCATAATGGTCCCTTTGTGATAGGGAGGTTGTTGTTCGTACTATGGCTAAATCCATCTCATCTATGATTGAACCCAGTGAGTTATTAATTATAGCCATAGTGACCACGTCAATCTTGTTTTCCTTTGCCATTTAAATCTCCTTACTTTTAATATCAATTACAACGGTTCCCGCCGGACCAGTAGCTACATCACAACCAGGGGGAACCACAATTGTAGTGTCATAACTTTCTATGATTAATGGTCCCTCCTTTGGACTTTCCCCAAGTTGTTCTAGGCCTAATACAGGCACAACTACCGACCCATACTGTTTCCCAAAGTAGGCCTTCCTTTGGGTGGTAAGGCTAGTCGGTTTTCCCACAGCAGTAGCCCTTTCAGGTAGAGCTGGTTTTGATGATGGGATTCTAGCCACTATTCTTAGGTTAACCACCTGCACTATATTCTCTGGGAGACTAAAGTCATAAGTCTCCTTGTGTTGCGCATTGAAGCGTTGACGCAGCACAACCAATTGCTCAGGGCTCAGCTTACCGTCGGATACAGGGACTGTTATTTCTGACGTCTGCCTGTAGTATCTTAGGTCAGCATACCTATCCACCTTGATCTGGGCCCCGGTGTATCCCCACATTTCTGCCGAGGATATTGCTTCCTTGGTCATCTCGTGGAACAAGCTATCCATTGCCAGCAGCACTGACTCGTCTAAGATATGCATAAACGCCCGAACGTAGTAACGCTCAATATCAGCAAACAAGAGGCCAAAAGCAGTGAAAATCCCAGGGTAAGGGGTTACGACTACCCTCTTCATCTGCAAGTCTTGTGCTATCGCTGCTGCATGTATAGCCCCAGCTCCACCAAAGGCAGCAAGGCTGAATTTGCGTGGGTCCCTCCCCCTTTCCACAGAGACGGCTGTTATTGCCCTTGTCATATTTGAGTTGGCAAGCTCATATGCTCCATAGGCTGCCTCAACGGTATCCCTTCCCAGAGGTTTAGCTATTTTCTCCTCAATTGCTTGGTAGGACTTTTGCGAATTTATCTTGAAGTCCCCTCCCAACAAGTAATCGGGATTGAGGTATCCCAGCACAACATAGCAATCAGTCAGGGTGGGTTCCGTACCTCCAAGGTCATAACAAACCGGTCCAGGCACTGCTCCCGCACTCTTTGGGCCGACATTAAGTATTCCGCCTACCAGCCGGAGAATGCTGCCACCACCAGACCCCACCTCAGCAATGTCAATAGATGGAACTCTCAAAATATAACCACTACCCTTGAGCAATCGACTTGCCCTATGAATCCCTGCTGCCACCTCGTATTCCATAGCCCGAGTGTACTCTCCGTGTTCGATGATTGAGGCCTTGGTAGTTGTTCCCCCCATGTCAAAGGTAATCATATCATCAATACCCAGTTTGCTACCTAGGTAATGACCACCTACCACACCAGCAGCTGGCCCACACTCGATTATCTCTATTGGCTTGTCCATACTTGCCTCGGGAGTCGTCATACCGCCGCTGGACTGCATTATATAGACTGACTTTTTCACCCCAATGCTTGCCAGGTCGCTGACCAGTGATTTCATGTAGCGAGCCACTACAGGCATAACATAGGCGTTGATGGCAACCTCAGAAGACCTTTCAGTCTCCTTTAGCATACACACGATTTCTGAAGAGAGGCTAATGTAGAGTTGAGGCACCCTTTCACGCAACAATTGTCCGATTCTTTGTTCATGGATTGGGTTATGAGGTGAGTTGAACAAGCATACACCTACCGATTCAACACCGTAGGTAACCAGCTTATCTATGGCCGATATTACTTCATCAACGTCCAGAGGCTGGATAATCTCTCCCTTTGCAGTGATGCGCTCAGCAACCTCAAACCGTAGATATCTAGGAATGAGGGTAGGTGGCTTCATCCAAGCAAGGTTATATGCCTCCGGCCGCCTGGAGCGACCAATTTCAAGTATATCGCGAAATCCTTTAGTGGTAATGAGACCTGTCTTGGCCCCGCTTAGCTCTAGAATGGTATTCGTGACAACAGTAGTGCCATGAATGAGCTCTTCGATGGATTCGCCACCTAGCTCGTTTTCTGACAGAACTTCTTCTATGCCACTGACTATTCCCTGGCTATAATTAGGTGGGGTTGAGGGTACCTTCTTAATAAACGTAGTTCCATCTGAACCTATGAACACAACATCAGTAAAAGTGCCCCCAACATCAACACCAACCCTAAATGTATTTTGCTTCATAACTAAACCTCCCTTTATTTCGTTCGCTCCTTAAATATTAATGGAACCTTCATACATACACCCCCTTCAGCGACTTCAAGGGGCTCTTTTAGCCCCCTACCTTCATTAGTACATTGTACCAGGTAGCCAGGTGGCTATTATAGGAAAGGCGGTTATTATGGCTAAGCCTACGAGCATCATAAAGAAAAAGGGCATGGCGCCGAGGATAACCTCGCTCATGGGACGGCCGGGGCGGAGGCCATGTATAACATAGACATTCGTCCCTACAGGAGGAGTAAGTAAGCAACACTCAACAAGTATCACCAGGGCTACTGCGAACCAGACAGGGTCAAAGCCCAATGCGCGGACGATGGGGAAGACGATGGGCACAGTCAATACCACCAGTGCCGTACCATCCAAAAAGCAGCCAAGAAAGAGATACATAATATAGATGCCTATTAGAATCAATAAGGGTGAGAAGGGTAAAGAGGCGACCCAGTCGACCATCTTAAATGGCACCTTCAGTAAGCCTAAAATTCCTGATAGTATCATGGCGCCAACTATAATGAACATAAGCATTGCGGTTATCTTTACGGCACCAAGCAGGCTCTTCTTCAAGGTTGGCCAGTTGAGCTTTCGGTATATCAGGGCAAAGACCATAGCTATAAAGGCGCCGACTGCCGCTGCCTCAGTGGGCGTCGTCACTCCTAGATATATTCCACCGAGCACGAAGAGCATGATGACCATTACTGGCCACATACTTATTATGTTCGAAACCCTGCGCTTCATGGGCATTGTCTCAAAGTGGGGGGCAAGTTGGGGTTGCATTATTACCCGGACCACGATATAGCTCATGAATAGCAAAGCCAGCATTATGCCAGGTAATATCCCAGCTATGAAGAGTTTACCTATGGACTGCTCAGTCATCGCTCCAATGATAATCATTGATATGCTGGGGGGGATAAGGATGCCCAGTGTGCCCCCGGCAGCAAGGGAACCACAGGATATCTTGGTCTCGTAGCCTCGTTTTTCCAGCTCCGGCAGGGCAACGGTACCTATGGTGGCGGCTGTGGCCAGGCTAGAACCGGAGATAGCAGCGAATATAGCGCAGGAGCCTACGTTTGCGTGGAGAAGACCCCCAGGGAGCCTGCCCAGCACAGCGGTGGCTGCGTCATAAAGACGAATGCTGAGTTCGCTATGGAGGAGAACCTCACCCATGAATATAAAAAGAGGGATTGCAGTGAAAATAAAGCTATTGGAGACCTCCCAGGGAACGTAGGCGGCAATGCCAAATTTGCCTAGGAAAATGGCACCACCGATGATAGCAGCTATTCCTAACCCCCCAGCCACTGGTATCCCGATAGCAAGGAATAGAAATACCATTCCAAAAATTACGATGGTGGCTACTGCCCACAACTCCATAAATTTAATCCCCTCTTAAACTCTAGCAATATTATGAAGTCCGAAGTTAGTTAAGATTGGCTGCTACTTGCCCTCCTGCTCAGGCCTTTCTGTTTTTCGGAGCGCTACCTTGGCTTCAGCATAAATGTGATGTATCAGTAGTAAGCCCATTATGGCCAATCCCAGCGGTATGAATGCTTGAATCGGCCAGACAGGGACATCCATGGCGGTGAAGGAAGTCTTGTTAATCGCGAAATTCATGACTAAAACATCCCAGGTGAGATGAAAAAGGATGATAATGTAGCCGAGAAGGATGACGGAGGTGATTACCCTTATCCAATCATGAACTCGCCTGGGCAATTTTCGAACAACAACATCAACCTTAATATGGGCATTTTCCCTGAGGACGTAGCTTATTCCTAGAAAGATTATTACTACTGCCAGGTAGGCTGAGAACTCGTTAACCCATTTAGTCGGAGCATTGAACCCGTATCTCAAGGTAACATCCATTGTCACCATCAATGTCATAGCCAGCAAGCAAAATCCGGCTATAAGGCCAGTTATCAAGGTAAGCCGATTTATGGCCAGGGAATACCAGGAACCTATTAAGCTGACTAACCGCCCGAGTTTCCCCAAATCACCTAACCTTTTTAGCTAGGCGTTGCCCGCAAGGGCAACGCCTAGCTAATCATAGCCTACTACTCTAGCGCAGTGTGCGTCCGAGAGCCTTTTCCATGGCTGCGAGCACCTCTTCCCCTACAGCACCGGTTTTCCCTAATAGGTCCTCGAGCATGGGTTTGGTGACCTGCTCATTTATATTAGCGCGCAATACATCGCTGATTTCCGAGGTGTAGCTCTCAAGACCGGTCCTCTTCATCTCCTCAATATACCATAAGGTTGTGTCTTCGTTACCCGCCAGGGTTACCAACTCCATGCGGCGAAATTCCTCCATCGCTATCTCTTGTATATCCGCGGGTAAGGACTCCCAGAGGGTTTTATTGACTACCATTGTATATATCGGGGGATTAAAGGGCGTATAGTAGCCGTAGGTGGCAACCTCGTGAAACTTGCCACCATAAGTACCACTAATTCCGGTCACCACACCTTCTATAACACCCTTTTGCAGGGAGGTGAAGACCTCAGCTAGGGCAATGGTAACTGGTACCCCGTTCATGGCTTCAATTCGTGCACTGCATTCCAAATTGTAGCTCCTTATCTTCAGCCTACCTAAATCGGCTATGTCATCCACCGGCTCCGTAAGACACATAATGTGATTCATCCCAAACGCATGATACGCCAACTGGTGAATGTCCATCTTGTTCAGTTCCCGTTCAAGAATGGGGAAAGTTTCCGAATACACCTTCACCCTTTCAACCTCGTCTCTAACCATGCCGGTGACATCCCGTACCGAGAGGACTGGAAAGGCTGCCTCCTGATTGCAGTACATAGTAACCATAGCAAGGTCGCCAGAGCTGACAGCAGGGAGCTCATCTTCTGTCTTGAGGGGCAATACCCCTTTGGGAACGACCGTTATGTTAAGAAGACCGTCGGTGCGCTCCTTGATTCTCTCCATTGTTTCCACGGCGCATGCCCATGTCCAAATATCAGTTGCAACACTGGTAATCAGGTATGACCATTCCTGCGGTTCCATGGTAGCTGTCGGTGTTGGGGTTGGTGTCGGTGTTGGGGTTGGTGTCGGTGTTGGGGTTGGTGTCGGTGTTGGGGTCGGGGTTGGTGTCGGTGCTGCACAGGCAGCTAACAAAACAGCCATTACCGTCACCACTGCTATTACAGTTAATAATACCTTCCTTTTCATTTTTGTTCCTCCTTCCAGAGTTTTTGTTCCTCCTTAGAGTTAAGGTACCCTTAGGTCAGCATAATCTGTTCTTACATTTTACGCCTCCTTTTGCCTACCGGCTTTCACTTCTGGGTGGACCGAATCCAATCATTCTTTCCTGTTAATATTTTAGATGCTGACAACTAGCTTAATAAGTTGATAAGCTGACTCACATTTTGTACATCTTCCAGATTGGTAACCATTTCAATGACCCTGTCAGCATCCTTCAACGGCCTTATTGAGTAGGTGGCACAATCCCTGAATTTTGCTTGAAGGTCGTCCATGCTAATTGGCTTTTGGGGATGACCATAGGGAAAATCAATACGTTTTGAATAGCCTTTCCCATTTTTACATTGTAACTCAACAACCACTGGTGGGGTTGCTGAGACCGTCGTTCCATCAATCTCTGGGTCAACCTTGCAAACGACCTTCTCGGCAATCTTTAGAACCTCCGGCTGCTTTAGAGCTTCAGGGGTAAAATCAGCTAAGGTAACATTTCTCTTGACTATGGCAACAGCCACTATATAGGGCAAACTAAACCTAGCCCCTATAAGTGTTGTTGGCTTTGCTCTTTGCTCAGCGGGCTCACAAAGTGGTATGGTTGAGCTATCTACGTTTAGCACAATTTTTTCGATATCCTGTGGTTTTATATCATATTGGTGCACTAAATCTAATGTGGCATCAATGGGGTTATGGATATAGCGGCAACCAGGCCAAGCCTTAAAGCTTATATCGCTACCTCCGTAACTCGTACCCAGGTCTGCTAATATGCGGTCACGATTATAATGACCTCGGAAGAACACCGGGTATAGCCCAAATCTTCCTTCAAGGAAGCTACTGAAACCGTTAATAAGAGGTTTTTGAGCCATCAAGGCTGATATGACCCCAGCTTGTGCGAGGAAGACATCTCGTATCGCCCGAAGATTTGACCCTGTTGCATTAGCACTCTCCCAGGTGCCTGCAGTCTGCATAAGTGCAAGGGACAAGGCGGTCACCATTTGATTCTCGTTCAGCTCTAATATTTTCCCAGCAGCAGCGGCTGCACCGAATGTTCCAAAGACAGTGGGCCGCATCCAACCATGTTGGACATTTGTTTGCGTTATAGCTGACCCTAGCCTAACTGTCAAATCATTGGCCATACAGATAGCAGTAATGAATTTTTTCCCGTCCACCTTGCCTATCCGCTCAGACAGAGCTAATGCGGCAGGGAGACAAGCTGCCGTAGGGTGAAGGCCAAATCCATCATGGACATCATCGTAATCCAATGCATGAGTTAGTGAGCCATTTGCGAAAGCTGCCATTACGCAAGGAGCCTTACCCCCGAAGGGAATAATTGTACTTTCTTTAGCCCCTCCACTTTCTTTGGCTAGCTCAACCATCTCTTGGCAAGCCGGCTCCAGGGTGCTTGCTGCTAACATCACACCTAGAGTGTCAAGGATACTCTTCTTGGTGATTTCTACTATTTCATGAGGAAGCATCTCGTATTTGGCTGTGACCACATTTTTCGCTAATTCTAGTTCCATATCCATTTTTATTTTCCCTCCTTACAGTGTTTTATCACAGTTGTCAAGTCCTCTTGCTCATCGGGCACGGTTCAACACTCATTCCCCACCACCCAGTTAAGCTAGTTTATACACCTCAATGAACGGCTTGTCAATACCCTATCGTTTTTGAATCGCTTTTGATCTTTTTAGGCTTTCAGGGGGGATGCCGCTTGCCCGATTACGCTGGGGCTACCCGTCCAAGCGTTCTTCGGCTGGCGTTCCTATGACCAGAATTGTGCCACCGACCTGTTCAGCAGCAAGTTTAGCTGCAATGCCTGCCCCAACAGCAGCGGTCTTGCCATAACCTCCCAGGTCTTTCTCCTAAGCTTCTCCAATTTCCGCCTGCGATAGCCTGCTATTTACTGCGGATACGTTCACTTATTTGTCTGAAGAGAACATCACCCCATACTGGTACTAAAAGCCCTGGAATAATGTATTGTCCCTGCTCAGCTTCTTTCTTCCGCATCTCACGCCTAATCGCCATAGTCTTATCGATGTCATCGGTTTCTATTTCCCATACTGTCAGGTATTGCCCTCGTCCATACATAGGTTCCTTAATTGCATATCGTGTCGCAGCTACGTATCCCGGTGATTTTAAGACTTTGGGCATATGAACGTTATCCTCAAAGTCGTTGAACTCCTTCTCTCGGGAAGAATCGGCGCATGTGAATTCACCTAACCTAATCCATTTTTCCATTTTGATTGCCCTCCTTTGTCTTAATTATTAAGAGATAATTTTTCACACACAAGTGGTCATTAGCCTCCTAAGTCTTTCTCCGATTCCTGCCTGCGACAGCTTACTATTTACTACAGATACGTTTGCCTATTTGTCTGAAGAGAACATCGTGCCATACTGTTACAAAAAGGTCGTGAATAATGTACTCTCCCCGCTCGTCTTCCTTCTTCCGCATCTCACGCCTCACCGCCATGGTTTTATCGATGTCGTCGGTTTCTATTTCCCATATTGTAAGGTATCTTCCCCGTCCATTCATAGGTTCCTTAATAGTGTATCGTGTCGCAGCTACGAATCCCGGGGCTTTCAAAACATTGGGCACATGAACGTTATCGTAGAAGTCGTTGAACTCCTTCTCTCGGGAAGGGTCAGCACATATCAGTTCGCCAAAGCTAATCCATTTTTTCATTTTGATTGTCCTCCTTTTCTTATTACCAATAAGAGGTAACCTTTTCATCACAGTCGGTAATTTCGGCTATCATCATCCTTATCTTCTTCTCATGCTTGTAGTTACCTTACCCCAGTAAACGAGCAATTTCGCCTACATCAACCACATCTTCTAGGTGTTCTACCATCTCTATCACTTTGTCTTGGTTATCGGGAGGTATAGGCCTAGCCGAATATTTACAACAATACCTAAACTTCTTAACCACATCATCGAGGCTCATAGGATTCTCAGGGCTACCAAGCGGGAAATCAGCGCGCTGGGAATATACTTCACCCCCTTTGGTTCTTATCTCTACAATAGCTGGCTCGGTCCATTTTCTGCTGGTAAGCTCTAAGCTTAGCTTGCCAACGACCTTGTGGCTCATCTCCAGGGTTTTTGCATCCTGAAGTGCCTCTTTTGTGAAGTGGTCTATCCCTACCTCACGATGAATAATAGCATTAGCTACTGCCCAAGGAATGCTAAACTGGCTTAGAACAGGGTTTCCCGGACTTTGTTTTTTATCCAGGGGTTTACATAAACCATAGGTTGTAGGACCAACATAAACTGTGACCTCTGCCACATCATTCGGCTTTATGTCGTGCTCACATACCAAGGCTAAGGCAGCATCAATAGAGGTATCGTTGTGGCGGCAGCAGGGGTATGGCTTTTGGCTATTAGTTGTGCCCTCAAATACTTTTCCTAAGTCGTGTGTTAGTAAATCTGGCCTATAGGCACCTCCGTAGAATACATCGAGGAAACAATTTTTGCCTTCAATGGGTTCACTGACCCCGGTCAGACCCCTTTCAGCGATTAGAGCGGCAAGAATACCACCCTTGGCAGCAAGACCACCATCCAGTCCTTTGCTAGTCATACCCTCAGTAGTCAGACCGACAACCAGCCCTGTTGTTTGTGCCATGGCAATGCCTAGGGCATTAGTCACCTTCTCCTGATTGAGGTCTAGTATTTTGCTTGCGGCGGCAGCAGCACCAAAGAAACTATGGACGGTTGAAGGATTCCAAGGACTGCCTGCCAGGGAATGAGCCACTGGAGCTCGGGAGAGCCGACAAGACAAATCAAAGCCTAGAGCTACAGCTACTATAAAATCCTTGCCATTTATACTCCCTTTGCACTCAGCCATAGCCAAAGAAGCAGGAACTATTGCTCGCGAAGCATGGATATAGTCCATATCGTGAAAGTCATCGAAGTCCAAGGCAACAGCCGCGAATCCATTCACCAGGGCAGCATTGGGACTGGGCACTCTTCCACCATAGCCTAGGATTGTACTTTCCCCTTTGCCACCCCATTCTTTAACTAGGTCCACTACCGGACTAATGTTCCCTGAGTGGCCACCAGCGATAGTTACAGCCAACGTATCTAGGATTTGCTTCTTAGTCGGCTCGATCACATCAGACGGTAAAGTATTGTAATTGGTTTCTACTATATTCTTGGCAAACATCGCTGTTGCACCCATTGTATGTCCTCCTTTCAATTAGTCAGACGCAGGATGTCACTTACCCGATTACGGCTGAGAGCCCGCACGGCGGACAGATACTTAAAACCATGGGGGGAGCCCAAAGTCCATGGTACCTCAGTTTCCCCTGCAGAGCCCACCACATCAAATATTAGCTAGCCTCTCACCTCTTCTAGCAACCTCATCCAGTTTCCACCTACTATCTTTGCGATTTCGTCGTCCTTATATCCTCTTGATACCAAACCTCTCGTCACATTGGGAAATTTGGACTCATCTTCGAATCCTTCGTGTGTAAGTTGAGGAGGCCATATTTCTCGGGTAAGGTGTACATCTTTAAGGCGTCCCCTATCTTCTCCCCAATCTCCCGAGTCGAAGGTCATGGCTGCTGTGGTCCCTATGACAAAGTCGGTACCGATACCTACATGGTCAATCCCCATCAAGTTCACCGCATAGTCAATTTGGTCAAGATAGTCACTTATTGTACAACGTCCCGTTTCGGATATAAAACCCGGTATGTTATTAACACCTAGGACACCACCCTTGGACGCAAGGGTCTTTAGGTCCTCGTCTGTCCGGCAGCGCGGCGTGTCACAAAATACTTTGAGGTCGCAGTGCGTGCATGCTATCGGCTTCTCCGAAACCTCAATGGCATCCATCATTGTGGCGTGTCCACAATGGGCCGTATCCACGACCATCCCCAGCTCGTTCATTCGGCGAACCACCTTAACACCAAACTCGCTTAAACCGTATTCACCTCTCTCTAGGCACCCGCTTCCAACAAGACACTGGTAGTTATAAGTCAATTGAATAACCCATACCCCGAACCTGTTGAACAAATCCAAACGCTGGATGTCATTGCCAAGACACATCGTGTTTTGAAAATTTAAGATAATCGCTAACCTACCATCTGCCTTGGCTTTGCGTATATCACTCACAGATGTAGCATGCACAACCTGGTCGGATTTCCTTCGAAATATATCACTCCACCAGGCTAGGACAGCGATGGCACTGTCATAACTCCACTTGAAAGGCCCTGGGGGTCCCTCAATGGTGTGGCTGATAGCGGTCGTTCCGCCCTGTTTTCGGCGACGAAAACAATCATCGGTCATCTCTGATACATCTAGCATATCGATTACGATACATTCCTTATGGAGCTTTCTAGCCCTATTTTCCTGTTGTCCGGTCAAACCAAAATCGAACATCCTTGTACACCTCCTTTTTTATGTAATAAGTTGACTTGCTCTGAGGCGCTTCCATGCTCGTATTGATTACTATTAACGGCTTTCTTCCGATTTATCCTTATCCTATGGGTCAATAGGTAGGTAGAGAAGCACCATATTTTTCAGCAGCCTTCCTAAGTGCCGAAATGACTTCCTTAGACGCTTCCTCCATATCCGCAAATCGAACTTCCCTCAAGTCAACTCCCAAGATTTCCTTGTTTATTTCATATCCTTCCTCTGTACTAACAAGCGTTCCGTCGTCTTTTATCTCCTCTATACCCTCGCACTTTAGAGCATCAAGGTTGATTTTTATCGCCTCCTCCAAAGTTATTTCCTCCGGCAGAACGACCTCAACACCCTTGGCGCTCAAACGGACTGGATAACCGCCAGGCAACCCAATCGGACCAGGTGCGTGGGTGTACAAATTGGTATCGTTTAGAATAGCCATTATGTTCTTCACGGCGCAAGAGGCTACTATTGGATACTTATACCAATTCCTGAAAACTCTATCTGGAGCAGGGCCTCCCATAAGGCGGTCTGATATTAGTGAATCAATATCAACCTTGCTGGTGATATCCTTGTCACGTACCAGAATCTTGAAAAAGAATGGCACACCTGTCCTTGTACCCATGACACCAATGGAATGGGCAGCGACCATACATATGGTAATTTCACGTATTGGCACATTTTCCGCAAGGCTTACCTTCCGGTAAATTTCCGACACCACTATATCCAAATTGCCTATCCCACAAAGTGGGCCCAGGCCATTCCTCCATAATACCGGGTTTACAATGTCTGGCAAAGAATGGTTCAGCACCGGAGCAGTGATACCAGATTTCTTGACAGCTTGCATCAGCTTAGAGACTAACAATATCTGTAAAGGCAACCTGACAAGAGACGCCTTTTCCGCTTTTTTTTCAATCTCATGTGGGAAAAATGCCATTTGTGACCACGCTGCTAGTGTTACGGTAGAATATATCAAGTCGGGGTTAATAGTTTTAAGCAATTCGGCAGTTCCATCTATATCTCGCACATCGCACTTCTGGAACTTTATTGTCTTATAATAGCCTAGCTGAGCAGCTCCGACAGCGGCGGTATGCGTTTTCATAACACCCAGCTCTTCTCTCAAATCAGCTGCAATTATGGTGCCTACGCCCTCACACCGGGCAAGAAACTCCAAAGCCCATCCTCCCAGGTCGCCAAGACCAAAAATCATAACAGTTTTACCCATTTCCTACCTCCTCTTAATACATAATTAAAGCCTCACTACCCTACCTCCATCTGTCCACATAGCCAGCTAGCCTACTCCATCTTAATCACCTCCTCATCGGCGAACGGTACTTCTCACTCCCTCCAATCACCCTTTGAGAGAAGCCCTTCTTTCTGAAGAGCTCCATCTCTGAACCGGCTCAAACGTAAGAGAGAAATAGCCGGGTCGCTGCCTATCCCCAGAATGTATTCCGCCATAAGCCTTCCTACTGCTGGTGAATGCATGACCCCCTGTGAGTTTAAGCCACAAGCGAGGTACAGTCCTCCTACCTCTGGTACATCTCCAAGGATAGCACTGGTATCTGGAGTATCGGGATGCAGTCCGGCTTCCCCTCTCATGATACCCACGTCTGCCATGAATGGGAAACGATGCAGCACACGCTCGGCAATCTTTGGAAGGCAGTTCCAGCTAAAAGTAATATCAAAGCCCTCCGGTTGGTCAGGGTCAGTCCCGGTGAAGGATAGGCCACTGCCTTCTCTTTTGATAAAGAAGCTCCCGTGCAGGTCAATCATAATAGGGGCATCCTTTTGGATTTCATCTAAGGGAGCAGTGTAAAATGTTTGCTTCTTGTGTGGGTGAACCGGAATATCTAAACCTACAGTTTTTCCTACTAGCCCGGCATACGGTCCCGCAGCATTCACCACAACCGCTGCCTCTACTTCTCCCTCATTGGTTAATACCCCTTGTACTTGATGACCCTTGGTAGTTTTGATACCAACGACCTCTATTCCTGTATATATCCTGGCACCAAGCCTTCTAGCAGCAGAGGCATAGCCCTGGACTACTGAATATGGGTCAACTTTTCCATCCGTGGGGCAGTAAACCGCCCCCGAGACATCGTCAATATTTAGTACCGGGACCATCTCCTTAGCCTCTCTAGGTGAGAGGAGGTAAACTTCAACCCCAAGCTTCTGCTGCAAAGCCACAATTTGATGAAGCCACTGTAACTCCTCCTCGGTGGAAACGAACCTCAAGTAACCACACTGGTGAAAGTCGGGGGGAGACCCTATTTCCTCCTCAAATCGTTCAAACGCCTTGACACTCTCCATAGAGAGCCTAATATTAACCTCGGTACAAAACTGCTGCCTTACACCGCCAGCGGCTTTTGCTGTACTGCCGGAGCCAATAGTGTCCTCTTTTTCTAAGACTATAACATCGCGGCAACCCAACTTTGCCAAGTGATAGGCAATGCTGGTTCCAATAACCCCGGCACCGATGATGATTACTTCTGCTCTCTTTCCTATTGCCATATCTATACTCCAAAATGAGAATAGCAACGATGCCTCGTCTGACTATCATCAGCCCGATGTCCTACTAACCCAGTGCTTTCATAACATTATTATCAAGCTAGACACCAGCGTTGAATCCAGAAGGGGCATCCTTTCAAACCATGTACCAAAGTTATTTACTCGTATTCAGAAATTCCTCCCTGATTCGAGATAAGGCCTCGGGCTGGCTGATTACGTCTGCTGCAGTCATAGCTAGAGCCTTAGCGCCATCGATTAGTCCTTCCATGCCAGCATCTGAAGCGGCGACAGCGGCAAATTCAGTCGAGTGCAAGGGTACTGGTTCCGGAGATATGGCTACGAAAGGATGCATGCTAGGTACAATGACGCTGACATTACCCATATCTGTGCTGCCTCCAATGTCTAAGAACCCATCAGCCCTGCGGCCCAGGGTCTGTATATTATCAGCCCAAAGCTGAGTAAGGACAGAATTGAAGCGCATGGCAGAGCATCTTTGTCCCCACCGGTACTCTAAACGGGCTCCTGTAGACAGAGCCGCTGCCTTAAAGCAGTTCAGCACCTTTTCGCGCAACTCATCAAGGTAGGCATCTTCGGTAGCACGTACCATGAAAGCTCCTGCAGAATGTTCGGGTATAACATTAGCAACTTTACCCCCATCGGTGATAACACCGTGAATACGGGCTTTATTTTTGATGTGCTGTCTGAGTGAATTAATACCATTAAACGACTGAATCATGGCCTCCAGGGCATTGATGCCATCCCACGGAGCAGAAGAAGCATGAGCTGATTTGCCCCAGAATTCAACATCAAGACTAATCATGGCTAAGAACCGCACACCTACCGCGTTGTATTTCCCTCTGGGATGTACCATTATAGCTGCGTCAATCCCATCAAAGGCACCTTTTTCTGCCATGACCACTTTACCGCCCAAACATTCTTCGGCTGGTGTTCCGAAGACCAGAATTGTACCACCGGCCTGTTCAGCAGCAAGCTTAGCTGCAATGCCTGCTCCAACAGCAGTGGTTCCTATAATGTTGTGACCGCAGCCGTGACCAACGCCAGGCAAGGCGTCATATTCAGCCATAATGGCGATGACAGGTTTTCCCTGCCCATAGTGTGCTTTGAACGCCGTAGGTAAATCGCAAATACCCCTTTCCACTTTGAAGCCGTTTTTCTCTAAATAATCGGCTAGCCAGCCTGAAGACTTCTCTTCTTGCCAGCCAACTTCAGGGTTAGCATGAATCTTCAGGCTCAGGTCTATAAGCTCCTGACGATGGGCTTCCACCTCTTCCTGAATCTCTTTTTTAAGCTTTTCCAATTCCATCTTACCATGACCTCCTAAGTCTTTCTCCAATTCCTGCCTGTGATGGCTTGCTATTTACTGCAGATACGTTCGCCAATTTGTTTGAAGAGGACATCCCCCCATATTGGTATTAAAAGCCCTGGAATAATGTATTGTCCCTGCTCAGCTTCTTTCTTCCGCATATCACGCCTAATGGCCATGGTCTTATCGATGTCATTGGTTTCTATTTCCCATACTGTCAGGTATTGTCCTCGTCCATACATAGGTTTCTTAATAGTATATCGTGTTGCCGCCACGAACCCCGGCGCCTTCAAGACATTAGGCAGATGAACATTATCGTAGAAGTCATCGAACTCCTTCTGCCGGGTAGGGTCGGCGCATTTGAATTCACCTAACCTAATCCATTTTTCTGTTTTAGTTGTCTCCTTTTCACTGCAGATACGTTCGCTTATTTGTCTGAAGAGGACATCACCCCATATTGATACTAAAAGCGGAATAGTGTATTGTCCTTGCTCAGCTTCTTTCTTCCGCATCTCGCGTCTTATCGCCATAGTCTTATCGATGTCATCGGTTTCTATTTCATATAATGTTAGGTATTGCCCTCGCCCATACATAGGTTCCTTAATAGCATATCGTGTCGCAGCTACGAATCCTGGGGCTTTCAAGATATTGGGTATATGAACATTATCGTAGAAGTCGTTGAACTCCTTCTCTCGGGTAGGGTCGGCGCATGTGTATTCACCTAACCTAATCCATTTTTCCATTTTGATTGTCCTCCTTTTCCTTAATTATTGATAACCGTTTCATCACAGTCAGTAATTTCTACTGTCATCATGTTGCCCTTATCCTTTTCCCTGTTAATATTTTTAAATGCTTATTTCATCAGTGCACCTCCTAATAATAATTCTACCTTGGGCTAGCGGTAACTAGCTTAATAAGTTGATAATCTGACTCACATTCTGTACTTCTTCCAGATTGGTAACCATTTCAATGACCATGTCAATATCCCTTGCCGTTAACCGCTTTATTGAGTAGGAAGCACAATCTCTAAACTTTGCTTTAAGCTCGTTCATGCTGATTGGCTTTTTGGGATGACTATAGGGAAAGGCAGCACATTTTGAATAACCTTTCCTCTATTGCGAAATTATATACTACTAATATGCCTGAAAGTCAAGCTTTGGGTTTTATCTTGAACAGTTTGTCAAATGCCCTCGTTCAGATAGATAGGTGACACTTGATAAGAGATGAAAGGACGCTGTAATGGTTGCATTATGGGTGTTACCAGTACTATCTTGCCTGGAGCCTCTCGTCTAGCAAGGTTTCAGGTTGAGCTATCCAAGAAGGCTAGGCAGAGACTTGTTTTTGTTTGGGGTTTTGACAATCGTGAAAGTGGAGGAGTAGGCTATGTTAACATCGCATCATAGCTTCAGATGCAACAGGAGGTCAAATCATGAGTATCCCGAATTTCAACATGACAGGCAAGGTAGTTCTTATCACCGGGGGCAGGACAGGAATAGGTAAAGCTCTTGCTCTGGCTTTCGCTGGGGTGGGGGCCGATGTGGCCATCTGCAGCCGAACTTGTAAAGGACTACCCTGAGAGGTGCACCATCCATCCCCAAAGTCGTAACCACATTCCGCACAGACGGGCAATAAGCTGCGTTGATATTGGGGTAGCCTTTTAAGCAATTTTGCTATGGGAATGTATCTATCCCCAGCTTGATATAGGAAACCTCGTTCTCCGCTCACTCAGTATCCTGTTAACTGTTGACAAAGTCAGTATTTTTGGGGATGATACAATTGACCTGAATTTTAGAAAGGAGAAACATCCATGACGCAACATGACAAAGCAACGCAGCTGCACACTGAATCTATAATCATCGACTGCCTCAACGTCAGCAACTGGCAACAGCCCGAGGTCTTCGCCAACCTGCGTCGGGGTGGCCTCACTGCTATCAATGCCACTATAGCGGTCTGGGAGAACTTCACCGAGACTCTGGACGCCATCGCCCGCTGGTACCTGAGATTTGAGAGATACGCCGACACCATAATGCCCATCAAGGACATAACGGATATCCAGAGGGCTAAGGCCGGGAAGAAATGCGGTATCATCTTTGGCTTCCAGAACTCAAGTCCCGTTGAGGATGACCTACGTCGCCTGCGCCTCTTGCACGAGCTGGGTGTACGCATCATCCAGATTACCTACAATAATTCCAATTTCGTGGGCTCCGGCTATGTGGATTCACCCGATTACGGGCTCACCAAGTTCGGAGTAGATTTCATCGCCGAATGTAACCGCCTTGGCATACTCATTGATTGCTCCCATGTGGGCTACAAGACTACTATGGATGTCATAGATGCCTCCACAAAGCCGATAGCCTTTACCCACGCTGGCCCTAGAGCTATGTGTGACCATCCCCGAAACAAGACCGATGAGCAGCTGAAAGCGCTGGCGGCCAAGGGAGGTGTGGTTGGTGCCAACGCCTTCCCTTGGTTCCTGGCAACGGGAAGTCAGGCTACCCTCTCCGATTTTCTGGACACCGTGGATTACATGGTCAAGCTAATCGGTATTGACCACGTAGGTATAAGCTGCGACTTTACCGAGGGCCAGAGTCGGGAATGGTTTCGCTGGCTGTTCACCGGCAGAAACATGGACAAGGTTCCTGACTACCAGATAGACTGGCCCGTCACGTACCCCAAGGGGCTACAAGGTGCGGCCGATTTCCCCAACCTGACCCGGGCGTTCCTTCAGAGGGGCTACTCCGAGCCCGATGTGAAGAAGATAATGGGCAAGAACTTCCTTTGCTTATTACAAGAGGTATGGAGTTGACCAGAGCCAGGGTCAACCTAGAACCTAGCTCTTTTGAGGGGGGATAATGTGTCACTAATCATTTGGCCATGACAAGGTATGAGACGTGTTGACAGCCAACGAGTAGTAGTTGTAAGATAGCCGCGGTAGATTCTGCCAATGCCCCATTATGATGTATAACCCGAAAAACTGATAGCGAGGTGAAAATGCGTAAGAACCAGGTTAAGGAAAAGATTCTCAGCGGCGGCACTGCCTATGGTGTCTTCTGCAATTTGTATTCCCCCATGATTGTGGAGTTGGTTGGCCACATAGGGTTTGACTTTGCACTGCTTGATGCCGAGCACGGCCCAGCAGAGGTTGAAAGCTGCGAGCACATGGTTAGGGCGGCGGAAAGCGTTAGGCTCCCCGTCTTCATCAGGGTAGCCATGAATATCCGTCAGAACACCCTTCGCTACCTTGATATTGGCGCCCTGGGGTTGATGTTGCCCATGGTCAATACTAAGGCAGAGGCCGAAGCCGTAGTCAAGGCAGTGAAATACCCGCCGCAAGGAATACGGGGGCTGGCTGCGGTGCGAGCCGCTGATTACGGGCTTACCACCTCCCTAAAGGAATATACCATCCAGGCAAATCAGGAGATCCTGGTAGTCAGCCAAGTAGAGACCGTGGCCGCCGTGAATAACCTGGACGAACTCCTATCTGTGGAGGGTATTGATGTCTTCTTCATCGGGCCAACTGACCTGTCCACCTCCATGGGGTATGTAGCACAGGCAACTCACCCTGAGGTGCAGGCCATGATTGATAAAACGGTGCGTAGAATCCGTGCCGCTGGCAAGGCGGCGGGCACTGTCGCCTATACTCATGAGGCGTTAGCCAAAGCCAAAGAGCGCGGGTTTCAATTCATAGTTCACGGTGTCACGGCTATGATGACTAAATCCGGCCGTGACTATCTAGAGATAGCACGCAGTTCCTAGCCGATGCAATCCAAGGGAGCTCCAACCATAGTTTAACGGAATAAGAAAATGCATCCACGTCATGACTGCCTTGGCTGCTTGGTATGGGTTTACAGTTTGCTCACCCCATGATTTCCCGCCTTTCCTCGGGGGGTGAGTTCAAGATAGTGCCTGGTGACCTCAGTTAACATAGCCACAAGTTCATATGGGAAATCCCGGGTAAAGTAGTTAGCTGAGACCAAGTAAGGAGGAATTATGAGACTGAAGGATAAAGTAGCTATTGTCACCGGTGGGGGAGTGGGTATAGGCAAGGCTATTGCCCTGGCCTTCGCTAGTGAAGGGGCAGTGGTAGTGATAGCCTCCCGTAATCTGACTAATCTGGAAAACGTGGCTAATGAGATTAAGAGCAAGGGGAGGCGAGCCACTGCTATAGAGACTGACGTTTCTGATGAAAACCAGGTACAGAAAATGGTGTCTCGTACCCTGAGCGAATATGGCAAAATAGATATACTGGTCAATAATTCCGGCATCGGCGGACCAACGGCTGGAGTAGTCGACCTTGAGCTTGATGACTGGAACAAAACACTGGCGGTAGACCTGACCGGGACTATGCTCTGCTCGAGAGAGGTGCTTAAGGATATGATTCCCCGCCAAAGCGGTAATATCATCAATATATCGTCACGGGCAGCAAAGTATAGCCTAGTCTTAAGGAGTCCCTACACTGTTGCCAAATTGGGCTTAATTGGCTTTACCGAGACCCTGTCAATGGAGGTGGGTAAATATAATATACGGGTTAACTGCATTGCCCCTGGCGCTGTTGGCGGTGAGCGAACCGACAATATCATCAGAGCCACATCCAAGGCTCTGGGTGTTACTTTTCAAGAAGTGACCAGGCAAATGACTGACAGAATCTCATTGCGAAGATTTATAGCTGCTGAAGAGGTGGCTTGGCCAGTGGTATTTCTAGCTTCAGATGAATCTAGTGCCATTACTGGCCAGACTCTAATTGTTGATGGCGGTACTATTTGCCTAGCACTGCAGTATACCCAAGTATAGCCCACCAGCCCTAGAGAGTTAGCATACAGGTTCATCTTAGCATTTGTGACAGCTGCCCGAATTCGTTGAAGTTAGGCAAACTCCTTTTTGGATAGTGCTGTGAATATAATAGCCGGTTTCCATGTTCTTTCCATCTGCTACCTCCTTTAATACTAATCGCCAAAGGTCATACCGCATAAACAACCAAGATTGCTATTGTTACGAAAACTATTGCCAATGACCAGAATAACGGGCTACTACAGGTTCTAGATTTTCCCGCTTTATCTCTTGTAATTATGTAAGCTATAAAAATCCATACTGGTCCATATTGAGAAATAAAATCGAGTTCAACGTTAATAACATATTTTGATATAACCGCAAGTGCCAGAATGCAAACCGCAGCTACCGCTGTTGGTATCCATGTTCGTTTCATTGTTAGCTTCTTTGAGTACTATTCATCAAAGATGAATATCTCATCTATAGTAGTCTTCAAAGCCCTAGCCACATTGTGAGCCAGCTTTAGAGAGGGGTTATATTTCCCCTGCTCCAGGAAAATGACGGTTTCCCGCCTGACTCCTACTATTTCGGCCAGTTTTTCCTGGGTCAAATTATGCTTGGCGCGGTATTCCTTTATTCTTGTTTTCATTCTTATACCCATCTTTACAAGGGCTTGCTGAATAGTCCTTTGATAAACATCACTAGGCTACCAATAATTCCGACAGCAAACGCTAAAGGACATATAATAACCGCAATAAAGAAAAACACTGGCTCCTCAAATAAACCGCTCAGTATGTTGTGCAGGAAGACACTAATAATAAAGGCACCTAGCGATATTCCGGCTACTAGCAGGAATATTTTCAGCATTCTTAATCCCCTTTCACCCAACCTAGGTTCTGCCCGGTCATAGAAGAGATAAGATACTAGATATACCATTCCACCTGATAAGAATAGACCGCCCAGGACGTGTACTGTGTCAGGAGTCTCAATTAGACGTACGCTGAAGGGTAGCATTAAGAATGCTGAAGCTAGGGCGAAGAAGATAAACCCATTTCGTATTGCTTTGCTGATGTTTTCTCGCACTCTCTCATCAATTGGTGGCAGCTTCTTCCTTCTTATTAAAGACCAGAATTCGCGGTGTCCCATGATTAATGTTCCAGCTATGAGGGCGACCGCAACGTAGTATGCCTCTAGAGAGATAAGTATAACCGCCACTACTAGGGCAGTTATAGAAATAGCCAATAACAGTCTCTTCGTTTTCATGGTATTGCCTCCATGGTTATATATATCTAACGTTATCTATTTCTAACATACACCATTTTTAGTATTTTGTCAATACCTTTAGGGGACTTTTTTAACTTAATGTAGACAGACAATTGGGTACTTTGTTCCACAGACTCAGACAACCTGACAAAGACAGCTCAGCCAATTAAAGTGTTCATTGCTGAGTTGTGCCAAGATTGCTGACGTAGCACATTCACCTAGCATATGTAGGGTTTGTCAAAGAGTTTCCCCGAACTCTTGGTGTGGATAAAATGTAGGTGGAGGCACTCAAAAAAGGGTATCGGTGATGCTTAGGACAGGGTAAAAGCTGGTTCAAACTTAGATAATCTCCAGGTCTTCCAAATGGTCAAATGGCTGTCGGCGAGTAGGAGGATATATGGACATCAACAAGGTAGTGATGATTCTTGACTGGGCGCAGGCGCGGGACCAAAATTATGCGGCTGCCTTTAAGGAAAGAGGAGTAGAATATGTTAAGAAACAGTGTGGTACTGACGAAGAGATGATTGCACTGGCCAGGGATGCTGATTGTATTATGACCATCGGGAATGTGCGGTCTATTAGTCCAAAGGTAGTAGAAAACCTAGAGAAGTGTAAGCTGATACAAACCGTTAGTGTCGGCTATGATGGAATACCTTTACAGTTAGCCACAGAGCGAGGCATCTGTGTGGCTAATGTACCCGGTTATTGCCGTGAAGAGGTATCAGACCATGTGATGAGTTTGATTCTTGGCTGGTCAAGAAGGATTATTGAATCGGACAGACTGGTCAGGGCTGGTAGAGCATACAGTGGGGACAAGCGCACATTAGAATTCCGAAGGTTAGCTACCAAGATACATCGGCTGCGGGGGGCGATCTTGGGACTTATCGGTTTGGGTAGGGTTGCCACCACCTTAGTCCCTAAAGCCAAGGGCTTTGGGATGCGAATTCTGGCCTATGATCCTTATGTGCCGGCAAGCCTTGTTAAGGAACTAGCCATAGAAGGAGTGAGCCTGGAACAGTTACTTCGGGAATCGGACTTTGTCTCAATTCATTGCTCTTTGACACCGGAGACCAGGCACCTCATAGGTCTTGAACAACTGAAAAAGATGAAGCCCAGTGCTATTCTTATCAATACTGCCCGTGGTGGCATTGTGGATACAGAGGCTCTCTACGTGGCACTGACCGAAGGTTACATTGCTGGCGCTGGGCTTGATGCTATTGAGCCAGACCCTCCTAGTCCTGAGCACCCGATGTTGAAGTTGGATAATGTAATCCTTACTGGCCATACGGCGTTTGTTGGACCGGAGGCCGAGGCTGAGATGTGGCATCGCCCCCTGGAAGAGATAGCTAGAATGAAGCGTGGGGAGTGGCCTCATAGCCTGGTTAATCCACAGGTCAAAGAGAGGTTTGTCCAAAAGTGGGGGCAGATGAGATAATCTTTTAGCCTCTGGCTTGGACTAAGAATTTGGCACTAGAATAAGCCTGGCATCATACCGGAGATAGTTCAGCCGTGGCGTGAGACAAACCAAAGTTACTCTAGTTTTGGGCTACCGACAAGGCTTTGACTGGGGGAAATGAAGGGGGTGAATTATGGACTTTCAATATTCGGCGGAGCAACTTCAACTCATCCATGAAGTGGCTAGTTTCGCTAAGAAGGAAAGCGTTGCCCTGGCCAGGGATTATGAAGATAAGAGTATCTTCCCCAAGGAACTCCATAATAAAATAGGCCAGAAGGGATGGGCAGGGCCAATAGTACCGAAAGCTTATGGGGGGATGGGGAAAGGTGCTATTGAGTACTGTATTATCATGGAGGAGCTGAGCAAAGAACTCATCATAGGGCCACAGACGAGCGTCCAGTTAGAAAAGATGCTCCTCAGTTTCGGAACAGAAAGACAGAAAAGGCTATACTTACCCAAGCTAGCTAGTGGTGAGTTTGTTGCTGCCCTCGCCATCTCTGAACCACAAGCCGGTTCAAGTTTCAAAAACCTGCAAACAATTGCGAAAAAGGACAACGGCTTCTACATAGTAAATGGCAAGAAAGGTTACATCAACTTGGCCGGTGATGCCGATATCTTAATGGTGTTTACGCGAACTGATATTGGACTGACCTGCCTCCTAGTAGATAGAGACACGCCAGGCGTTCGTTTTGAGAAGCGCGACGCGGTGGGAATGAGAACACTTCCCGTATACGATATTTTTCTAGAAGAATGCCGAATTCCTAGCGACCACTTGCTTGGTGAAGAAGGCAAAGGATTGGCGGCATTTCTGGTAACCTTTAATCTAAGCAGAATTGGTAACGCCTCTACACTCATTGGTTTTGCGCGTGGCTGCCTAGAACATGCGGTGAACTATGCCAGGAATAGAAGGGTCGGTGATAGCCGTGTGACCGACTTTCAAGGCATTCAATGGATGCTGGCTGAGATGGTCACTGAGCTGGAAGCAGCTCGATTGATAAGAGATAGAGCCGCCTGGGCGGAGGATGCTGGTATTGAACATACATTGGACACATCAATCTCAAAGTTCCTGGCTGCAGAAGTTGCGGAAAAGATTGTGAGCAGAGCTTTCTCCTTAACAGGTAGTTATGCGTGCTATCGGGAGTCTCCGTTCGAGCGTTATTGGCGAGAAATTAAAACAATGCAGGTAGCCGGTGGCAGTTCCGAGATTATGAAGAACACTATTGCTAGAGAGATATTACGAGCATATAAATTCTAGCCTGTTGGTTTAAGAACACCTGGTACTCGCTGGAAAACGGCAGAATAACCCAATTGCCGAAGTTGACAGGCGTAAGAAATTACTCACCCTGTTCAACAACGGGCTTGACACGCTGAGAAGACCACTTTGTTATAATAGAAGTATGCTGGAGGGTAAATGCCCAAAGTGTGGTACCTACCGCGTGGGGTGGTCGTTACTCAACCCACGACATCAAACCTGCCCCACGTGTGGCGCCGGGCTTGAGATTACAGAGGATGGCCACAGGGTTTCTACTGGTTACTCACCCTTTACTGCGGAAAGATACCGTATCAATCTGCCCACTAATGTCCCTTCTTCTCACGATAAGGAGAAGGGACGTCGTGAGCAAAATGACTAACACTATTCTTACGAGTGCTTAGCCACCCGACGTCCCATTTATCTGGTCTTGTTCAGCCATATCAAGCGTATTTTTTTTAAGCCTTTGAACTGGCTCCACTTACATGAAGTAACGCCAGCGTTCTGGATTACCTAGCTACAATAGCGAGGGTACTGCCGTAGAAGCATCTATCAACTCTTTGAGTTTAGCCTCGATTTCCTCTTGTCTCCGCTCTTTTTCTCGGATTACTTCAGGCATTTTGTCGTAGTATCCCCTAACCTTCTCCACATCCTTAAGCTGGGATAGAATGACCGTAATTTTCAGCACGCTTGTTCTCCGAGGGTAATCACCATACCTAATTACTGCCTCTGGAGCTACATCACTCATGTAGTCTCCAAGTTCCTTGACCAGGTCCATATTCATTTCTGCAGTTGGTGCCGACAGTAGATATAGTGCACTACCTGAATCCACAGGATTACATTTGAGCGATAAGTTGCTGATAGCCTGGTCCATGGCTTGTATCCCCTTGTGGGTTTCAGTACTCTTCTTCCTGAAGTGGCGCGTCTGTTCAAAGGGGAGTCTAATCGCTGCCAGTTGTGATGTACCATAGCCCAGCACTGTCCATCCGGACAGAGTCCGACATATGTCTCCAGCGTCAAGCAATCTGGTACCAATATGTTTGGCTTTTTTCTCTTCACCGGCGCAAAGTAAATCATAGAATGGCTCGACTATTAATCGGTTGATGGCCGCCATGTTATTCACCAGTGAAGAGTCCTTTCTTACATACCGTTGGTTATCAACCAAGAACACTGCGTCGGCTGCTGAGAAGGCCGCTTTGAGGCACGTAGCTGAGTTATGAATTGTTCTGGCCTCCGTTGTCTCTTCATGCTCAAAGGGTAGAACGACAAGGCCATAGACCGGCTTGTCCCCGTAGCGCTCTTTTATTGCTTGCGCCATTATCGGCATTGAGCCTGAACCTGTACCACCAGCGGCACCGGCAATAAGCAGGAAAGCGTCTGCCTCATAGAATCGCTCAGCAGACCCTACCGCGTCTATGACCTTGTCACCATCCTGTCTGGCTATTTCAGCACCCAGCGCATTTATTTTCCCCACACCGTGACTACCGGTCTTGCGATTTCCAACAAGAATTCTATGCCGGTAATCCGATTTTATGCTGGACAGGCTGCTTAAGTCAGCCGCATCGGTGTTTACAGCAAAGGCACCAGCCACTATTTCAATCCCACGGTGAAAACGCGACCTCTTATTCATTCGACTGAATTCATCGACAATTCGGCCACCACATTGTCCAAAGCCTACGACTACTAGTTTCATTTCTCACCTCCGCTCAAATTTTTATTTTAGGCATACACATATGCCAGTACAGTTCTAATGTAATCATTCGATAGCTGCTCGATAGACCACCCCCTTTCCTCCATTGAAAATGTTCAATTTAGCTATAGGCCTGATACAATTCTACGCCGCCTGAGTTAATTGTAAATAGGGAGATAGTAACCCTGGTCCACAGTACTATAGAGGGATAGACTGGCAGGCTTTGACAAAGACTTTCACCAGTGCTAAAATTTCCACATCTATACCTAGAATTTCTATACTAGCAAACAATCGGGTATTAGCATTGTCATAAAAGCTGGTGGGAGTTGTCTATGTCCGAGGAACAAAAGGTTGAATATAGCCAATTAGAAGCCGACTATGAGTTTCCTCCTAGCCGCTATAAACTAGATTACTCAAGTGTTGCTGCTTACCTCAAGGCAGTTGAGGACACCAGCAGCCTGTATCAGGATACTGAGTTAGTTCCACCCATGGCGATAGCCGCCTATGCCATAGCGGCATTATCAGAGAACATTTCGTTACCATCAGGAACCATTCATGTCTCTCAGGAGCTTGAATTTATAGACACCGTGGGTATAAACGATACGCTCACTAGTTATGCCAGGGTGAGTCGGCAGCAGAGCCGTGGTAAATTTCACCTGCTGACTATTGACTTTAATGTCTTCAATCAGAGACAGAAGGCAGTGCTAGCCGGGAAAACCAGCTTCATATTGCCTGAACAGACTGGCGGACGGTAATGGGGATGAGTCTGGGACAATTATCTGAGTTAAGCGAGGGAATGAACCTGCACGAGAGCAAAAGGATTATTACGCAGGCGAATATCAACCTCTACGCCGAAGCTAGCCAGGATTTCAATCCCATCCACATAGACGAGGATTTCGCTAAGAAGACCCCTCTTGGCGGCACTATTGCTCATGGTATGCTCATTTTAGCCTATGTTTCCCAAATGATGAGCGCTGCTTTTGGGCGAAGTTGGCTAGCCGGAAGCAAGCTCAATGTAAGGTTTAAAACTCCCGCCCGTCCGGGCGATACCATAACTGTGACTGGTAGGATATCTAGAATCGAGAGAAGTGAAGGGCAAACCTTGATTCACTGCGATGTGCTCTGCCGGAATCAAAATGATGAAGCCGTAATCACCGGAGAAACAAGCTTGAGGGTAGAGGGAAATGAAAATAGCTGTTGACGCCATGGGTGGTGATTATGCCCCAAATAAATTGTAAAGGGAGCAACTGAAACACGAGACATTCTTGTAAAAGGACTCATTGGAGGCACGAGTGTTGCCAGCGAGTGTTTTAGGGCGGAAGAGATGTTCCTTCTCTAAGGTTTTAATGTGTGCCAATACCATGTAAGGACTTGACATTGGCAAGTCCTTGTTGGTTAAATTAGGAGAATTTACCAAGCCAAGCGGAGCCGATGGCTGCGCTCCAGAGACAGGCCCGGCGGTTGAATCGCCGAAGAAATTGGTCACCAGTTAATAAACTTCTTAAGGAGGTATGTGTTTATGCGCGCTAATTATATCCACTATGGGAGTCCCCAATTTCGTATTCTATCGGATAAGCAGATAGAAGAATTGCATTTCGCCGCTCTCCAAATTCTGGAAAGAACCGGGGTTGCTTTCGAGTGTCAGGAGGCGATTGAGATATTAGGCGATGCTGGTGCCGATGTCTCCAACCCAGATAGGGTAAAAATCCCCTCTTATATGGTAGAGCAAGCCCTGAGAACAGCCCCAAAGATGGTCACTCTCTATTCACGAGAAGGAGACCTAGCCATAGTGCTCAATGGACAGACCGGTTCTCACTTTGGGGCAGGCCATGACCCACGCATGTTCCAGGACCTGTACACTAGAGAGATAAGGACATGCTATGTTGAAGATATTGCCGATATGTCGAGGTTAATTGACGCTCTGCCAAATATAGAATGGTCCCTTAGCTCAGCGGTTAACCTGACTTTACCTGTAACCACCGATGATATTAGTGACAGGATAGGCATTCTCCAGTTCATACTTAATAGCTCAAAGCCGATAGTTGGCCAAAACAATAATGTTTCAACCCTGAGGGAAACCATAGACCTTTGCTCTATTGTCGCCGGTGGGGAGGAGCAATTAAGAAAGAAACCATTTTTTGTCAATTCCTGTGAACCGGTTACCCCGCTGGCGCAGGGAAAAGATTCTATGGAGAGAAGCCTTCTCTGCGCTGAAAAGGGAATCCCAACTATAGTGTATGGCATGCAGATGGCTGGGGCTACTACTCCAGCTACCTTTGCCGGTTGCTTGGCTATCGCCAATGCCGAGGTACTAAGTCAACTGGTTGTCCTGCAACTTAAGAACCCGGGAACACCTTTTATCTATGGCTCCATGCCCTCCATTATGGATATGAACACCACCATCTATTCCTATGGAGCTCCTGAAAAGGTCCTTATGGTTGGAGCGCTGACCGAGCTATGTCATTCCTATGGGCTTCCTATGTATGGTACAGCTGGCTGCACAGATGCGCTAGTAATGGGTACCCAGGCAGCAGTAGAATCCACCTACCAGATACTTATCTCAGCGTTAACCGGTGCCGACCTTGTCCATAATGTAGGCACCATCTATCATGGCGGGTGGAGGTCCTTTGAACTCATAGTCCTGGCAGATGAGATTATTGACATGGTCAAGGTTCTAATGGGCGGCATAGAAATCAATGATGAAACCCTTCCCCTTGACCTTATCGAACAGAAAGGCCCAAGAGCAAATTACCTCGCTGAAGCTCATACCTTGAAGCACTTCCGTAAATTCTGGGTGCCAAGAGTTTTTGACCGCAGCTTTAAGCAAGAAGACGCCAAGAATTGTGAAGAACGGTTAAATGAAAGAACCATTAAAATACTAAAGACTCACCAACCAAAACCACTGCCGGAAGATGTGGTCAGAGAACTCAAAAAGGTAGAAAAAGCCTGGCTTGCTCGGGTAGGCCTGACCGAATACCCTAAGCGATAGGAGCCGATGGTTATCTCTCCCCCAGAGCGGGCTTGGCTGTTAAATTGGTGGGGAAATTGTTATATAGCAAACACTAAATATGTTTTAGGAGGTGTTAAAAGTGATAAAGCTTGACCAGAAGTTTAGTAGGCCACCTTACCTGGAAATTCTCTCAGAAGGGCAAATTTATGCTATCCATTCTGCCAGTTTGGAGATTTTAGAGAGGACAGGGATGAAATGCAACAACGAGGCAGCCCTGAAGATTTTCCAGGAGGGCGGAGCCTATGTTGAAGTTGATAGAGTTAAGATTCCTCCCGTGATGGTCGAGCAGGCACTTAAGAGTGCTCCTTCTAGGAGTCTTATAACAGGAAGACGTGGGAAAGGAAAGGTACTTCTAGAAAGGAATGTGGTTAATTATGGTTTAGGAACGGATGTACCCAATCACATTGATACCTATACTCATGAAATACGTCCCTCGGTGCTTAAAGATATTGAGAATATAGGTAAGGTTGTTCAGAAGTGTGAAAACATTGACTTTACTTCTAATTCAGGCCTTGCCTCCGATGTCCGGCCAGAGATGCAAGATTTGTATCACTATAAGGTAGGAAGTACTTATTGTGATAAGCCATTCCTTACTTCTGCTGCCAATGGCGAGAATATGAAAGCTTTAATTGATATGGCTACGGTTTTTGCCGGGAGTTATGAGAATCTGAGGAAGACACCTTCGCTTATCGTGTACGGAGAGCCTGTTTCGCCTTTGGCGTTTGACAAAAACGCAACTGAAGTCCTCCTGGTTTGTGCAGAGTATAAGATTCCTATCGTATTTCCGCCTATGGTTCAAACAGGTGCTACCGGCCCAATGACCCTGGCTGGTGGTATCGCTCAAGGCAACGCTGAGACCCTTGCCAGTTTAGTATTGCATCAACTTAAGAGCCCCGGAGCACCATTCATATGGGGTCCATTTGTGAGCATGATGGATATGCGCACCACGCTTTGTTGCTATGGCGGGCCAGTTATTATGAAATCTCAGGTAGCCCTGGGGCAGATAAGCAGGTTTTACAACATACCTACCTTCGGGTTTGCCGCTGTCAGTGATTCGGCTACTATTGATGTCCAGTGTGGCATGGAGATGATGTGGTCAGTTCTCATCAATGCCCTGGCAGGGCTTAACCTTTGTCACGATGTAGGATATCTAAATTCGGGATTAGTCTTTAGCTTGGAATCATTGCTGCTGGGTAACGATATTATCTCTGCGACGAGTCACTTTATGGATGGAATTCAGGTAAGTGAGGAGACCTTAGCCTTAGACGTGATTGACAAGGTTGGTCCCGAGGGCAACTTTCTATCGGAAGAGACTACTGCAAAATTCTTGAAGCAAGAGGGCTGGTATTCACAGTTGTTGAATAGGAAACAGTTCCAGGCATGGAAAGCAGACGGCAGTAAGACGGTAAACCAAAGGTTGGAAGAAAAAGCTCACCAGATAATTGAAGAGGATGTTCCTCAGCTAATCTCAAACGATGAAATGAAGGAGCTCGATAAAATTATTGCCGAGCGAGAAAAGAAACTAGCCTGAAACGTGAATCCCCTAAGAGAGAACAAAGGTGACGGGAGACTATGTATTTCCCCCATATGCAGGAGGCGTTTCCTCATTAGAAGCGCATTTTCTTGGATGAGGTAACGGAGTAAGCTATAGGATAAGGAGGTGTTAGACGACGATAAGAATTACTACTCTTACGGAGAATACTGCTAGTGAGGATCTAGCCAATTTGAAGTGGGATTTCCTGGCTGAATATGGCCTGAGCATTTTGGTAGAAGTAGAGGGTTTAAAAATTCTGTTTGATACAGGCTTCAGCGTTTCAGCTGCCCATAATGCTCATATTTTGGGAATTGACCTCAGCTTGGTAGATAAGATTGTATTAAGTCATGGTCATAATGATCACACTGGAGGGCTGCGAGAGATATTGGGGGAGACAGGCAAAGTTGAAGTTATTGCTCATCCAGATATCTGGGATACTAAATATGCTTGTGTTGAAGGGAAAGAGCGCTTCGCCGGAATTCCCTTTCGGCAAGAAGAATTGGAAAGTCTAGGAGCATCTTTCAACTTAACTAGAGAACCGATCTGGATAACCGATAACATAGTCACCACCGGTGAGGTTCCAATGACCACAGATTACGAAAAAGTTGCTCCCTCTCTCTTCGTTAAAGAAGGCGGTGCTATGCACCCTGACCCGCTTGCCGATGATTTAGCTTTGATTATCAAGACTGAAAAGGGACTGGTGGTAATTTTAGGCTGTGCTCACCGTGGTGTTATTAACACTTTACGCCACGCCCAAAATTTGACCGGGGAGAATAGAATTAATGCTGTGATTGGGGGTACTCACCTTACGGCTGCCTCTGAAGCAGGGCTGGAAAAAACCATAGCTGATTTAAGGAAAATGAATATTAAGCGGTTAGGAGCTTGTCATTGCACTGGATTTCGCGCCCTTACCCGACTAGCTCAGGAATTTAGCGATATTTTCTTCCTTAATAACGCCGGCACCAAGCTTGAATTATGACATCGCCAATTTCTTGGTGCTCCCGTTCAGATAGATAGGTGATACTTGATAGGAAGTGAAGGAAGCCCTCACCCGGCGCTCGCCGGCTCGATTCCTCGCTACCAACCTCAAAGCCTTCAAGAAAGGGCTCTCTCTGGCAAAGAATATTCCTCAGCAACGTTCACACCCAGTTATGGTCAGACCCTACGCAGGCCGACGGTAATCAAAGGAAGCTAGCAGAGGGTAGTTATCCTTGTGGGGCAGGCTTGACCACATTAGTGGGGCGCCCCTGGAGAAAGTTAGCCACGTTATCTACCGTCATCGCTAGACCAGCCAGAGTGGCTTCCGGGATCATGGAACCAGTATGTGGCGATAGCACCACGTTCTCAATACTCCGCAGTGGGTGGTCAAGGGGTAGAGGTTCGTTGACGAACACATCCAGGCCGGCACCGGCAATGATACCGTTCTGTAGAGCCTCAACTAGAGCAAGCTCGTCCACCACTGAACCACGGGCAGTATTAATCAATATCGCCGTAGGTTTCATCAAAGCTAACTCGTGCTTCCCAATAAGTTTATCAGTCTGCGGTATTCCTAGGACATGGATGGATACCACATCTGACTGGCGCATCAGCTCTTCCAGGGTAACAAACTCTACGCCATACTCCTTGGCCCGCTCTGGGGAGGGGCGCAGGGTCCAGGCAATGACCTTCATGCCAATGGCTTTGCCGAGCTGAACCATCCTCTGGCCTACGCTCCCAGTGCCGATTACTCCCAGCGTCTTGCCATAAAGCTGTGAGGAGTATTCCCGTGCCCAACCGCCAGCCCGTATGTTGCGGTCATTTTTAACTATCCGGTGAGCTAGCGCCAGCATCAAAGATAGTGACGTTTCACTGACAGCCACGGCGGAGTAGCCGGGGGTGTTGGTAACTGTTATACCCAGCTCGGATGCTGCTGGCACATCTACATTGTCGTACCCCACCCCGTATATAGCTATTAACTTCAATCTGGGACAATACTTCATTACATTACGGGTGAAGACACTGGTCGAGCGGATGTTATATACAATGTCGGCATCGGCGATACGGGACAGTAATTCTTCATCACCAAGGGCTCTGGAGTTATAGAGGTGCACTTCGCCAAGCTGTCTAAGTCGCTCTTCCTCGACCGTCCCCGCCAGTACGGGTGGTTCATCATCAGGTACAACGATTATTGGCATAGGATAACCTCCTAACGTGTTGTTTCCCACGCATATGCTGGGTAGCATCCATACTTATTGTTGATGCCCTTGGCGAGTGTACATCTGGTTCAACGATTCGTCAATTTGCTCGCCGTACAGAAGATGTCATTTTAAGAGGTATATAATAACATCACCCACGTTGGTTCCAGTGTCCCCGGTTATTACCAGAGAGCCACCAATCTTGTCTAATAATATGTTGCTATCATACCTTTCAAGATAGGATTGCACATCTATTCCTTTAGCTTTGGCAATATCTAACGAGTTATTGTCAACCATAGCACCGGCCACATCAGGCAAGAAGTCTGAACCGTCTGTGCCTACGCTGGCAATTACCCATTGGCCAGCGTATCGTTTCATGGCCAGCATAGATACAGCTGCGTAGTGCTGATTTCTGCCTCCTCTTCCAGGAGCGGTCGGCAGCTTCGGAGTGGTTTCACCACCAATTAGAATGGCATCATATCCAGCATATCTTGAGCCTAGTATCTCCTTTGCTCTAGACTGGGCAACGGCAGTGGTATCACCTTTTTGCTCGGCAGTAACAATATATGGCGTAAGTCCCATCCCGTTTGCTTTCTGAAGCATAGCTTCCAAGGCTAGTCTGTTATCGCCAATTATGTAGTTATAGCAATTATTTAGGGTTTTGGGTGTTTCTGCTACCTTGCCCTGGCAACCCTTTACTAAGAAGTTAGTAACACTTTTGGGTGCCTTGGCTAATAAATCATGTTTTTTCAATACATTATAGGCATCTGAAAAAGTTGTGGGGTCAGGGAAGGTGGGGCCAGAGGCAATGGCCGCCAGGTTATTACCAATTACGTCAGATAATATCAGGGAAACAACGGTTGCCGGTGAGTAAAAGTGACCTAACCATCCTCCTTTAATCCGGGACAAGTGTTTTCTTACTGCGTTAATTTCATCTATTTCAGCTCCAGAGCTTAGTAGTAGTTCTGTGATGCTTTGTTTATCCCTTAGACTTACTTCATCAACCGGATAGGGCATTAAAGCTGAGCCGCCGCCTGAAATTAAGCATATTACTAAATCGTTTTCATTTATAGAGTAGCGCTCTCTAAGAGCCAGTATCTTTTTGACACCCTCAATACCCCTTCGGTCCGGGAGCGGATGGCCAGCGGGTATTATTTTGATTTTGCTTGTTTTATAATACCTGCTTTTACAGTTAACCACGCCGGCAGATATATTCTCCGGGTGTATTATATTCTCTAGTGTTTCTGCCATAAGGCCAGATGCCTTACCCCCTCCGATAACAAATACCCGGCCTGTAGATAAATGATATGTGCCGCCATTTATATTAAGAACTCGGTTAGCCGCATCATATCCCACTGCGGACTTCATGATGTTTGGCGGAAGAACCCGGGCGATACCAACTTCAATGATGTCTAAAGCCTGTTTTCTTAATTCGGTTGTAGCCAGTACATCCTTATTTTTTATTATCATAGTAATTACCTGACTAATAACACCTAGGGAATTGCGGTTGCTAACAATTATACAACTAAAAATCAATGCATAAGAAATTGACTGAGTTGTGAGCTAGGTATAGGAGGTTTGCTCTATAGGCTAGCTACTCTCTTCAGCAGCGAGTTCTGCCAGCCGGTCCAGCACTGCCTTCAGAGCCTCTAACTCTTTCCCATAGCCTGTCCAATCACCAGCCCTGAGGTACTCTTGGGCCTTATCATAGTGCTGCTGCGCCTCTTCAATCAGGTTAGCTATTTCAGCGGGTACCGGCGCCTCCGGTCCCGGGGGAGTTGGCGGTACTGGTGGCACCTCAGTACCAAAGATAGCGGCAATACTTTCGCCTAATGTGGGTTCCATAGCTATCTTATCTCCGGCAGCCACAATAACTCGTTTCAGTTCTGGAAGTCCACCGGTCTCTGCCTGGAGGAAGACCGGCTCCACAAAAAGGGTGGACTTGCCTAAGGGAATCAGTAGCAGGTTGCCGCGGATGACGCGGGAACCACCACGACCCCACAGGGCTAGCTGCTCGGTTATGACCGTATCCTGCCCGATTCGGTTCTCTATCTGGCTGGGCCCATACACTAGCCGCTCCTTGGGAAAATGGTAGGCAAGCAGCTTCCCGTAGTTTTCTCCATCACTGCGGGCAGCCAGCCAGCCAATGGTATTATTCTTGTTCACCGGGGTGAAGGGCAACATGAGTAAAAACTCCTCCTTCTCCTCATCGGGCAGGCGCATGATGATATAGTAGGGCTCCATAAGCTGTTCGCTGCCGAAATAGACCTCTTTGGGCACCGCCCACAGGTCTTCCTTGTTGTAGAATACCCGCGCATCACGCATGTGGTAGGTCTGGTAGACCGCGGCCTGGATATTGAACATGTCCTCGGGGTAGCGGATATGGACTCGCAAGGGCTCAGGCATCTGCCCTGCGGGGACGAAGAGCTTGGGGAAGATGGCCTGGTAGGTCCGTATCAAAGCATCCTCTGGGTCAGTGATATAGAAAGTCACACTGCCATCGTAGGCATCAATAACTGCCTTCACGCTGTTGCGAATATAGTTTAGCTTTCCAAGCGGTTCAGAATAGGGATAGCGGTCACTGGTGGTATAGGCGTCCTGTATCCAGAATAACCTTCCGTCCATCACCACCAGATAGGGGTCACTGTCCAGCTTCAAAAATGGTGCCAGGTGGTTCACCCTCTCCCTGATGTTCCGATAATAGAGTACCCGGCTCTCAGGGGTTAGCTCGCCACTGATAAGGATATTAAGGTCACCCAATTGCCAGGCATAGACCAATCGGCGGATGAAACTGCCCAGGCTAACGCCACCCTTGCCCTGGTAGAAACCGTAGACATTCTCATCCCCCATCGGAAAGTCGAATTCCTCGGTCTTTGTTTTCACAATTATGTAATTATTCGTCTTTTCCCCAAAGTATATCTCGGGCTGCTCAATATCGAAGACACCAACGGGGGGTATATCCTTTACCCGTAATACCGGCAGCCCCTGAGCACTGACCTCATTAACCGGGCTGAGGGCAATGCCGTAGCCGTGGGTGAACTGTAGCCGGCGGTTGACCCAGGTCTGCGCCTCTCCGGCTAATTTCTCGGCAGATAATTCTCGGGCTGATAGCATGACCTGCCGGTACTCGCCATCGATGATATAGCGGTCGATATCAACATCATGGAAGTCATAGTAAAGCCGAAAGGACTGGATCTGGTTATAGGTGTCCTTTAGCGGGCGTGGGTCCCAGAGTCGGATGTTGTTGATGGTTACCTCGTTTTGAGCTATGTCCTGGGGGGTTGGAGCCTCTTCGGCAGGGAAAGGCTGTTCCTCAATCCGGTTCAGAGCGAAAGCCTCTCTGGTAAACTGAATATTGTATTCAATGTAGGGCATCTCTCGAGCCAGCTCGTTGGGCTCCACCTGAAAGCGCTGTACCAGGCCGGGGAAGATGCCCCCGACGATGATAGCCACCACAATCCATCCCCCGATGCCGTAGAGGGGCCAGCGAGAGTTACGTCGCCATACGGAAAACAGAATGACCCCCATGAAAATGAGCACTACTACCAAAAGAATCCACTGTGCAGGAAGCTTGGCATGCATATCAGCATAGCTGGCTCCGAAGATTACCCCCCGTGTGGAGAAGACCAGTTCCCAGATGCCAAGCCAGTAACCCCAGGCAAAAAGGCCCAGGATGGCTATGACCAGTCCACCAACATGGGCTAACACCGGCCGGGCAAGGTCGAACCTAAGCCGCTGCACTGTATAGCTGAGAAGATATACCCCAGAACTGCCAAGAAGGGTGACTATCAGTGCGCCCAGCAGCCAGCCTCGCAGCAGGTGAAGGAAAGGCATTGAGAAGACGTAGAAGCCAATCTCCCTATGGAAAACCGGGTCGGTGATGCCAAAGGGTTGTCCGTTGAAGAACCGAAGTATAACCTCCCAATTCCCCTGGGCTACCAGGCCAAATATTAGGCTGAGCAGTACTGTTCCCAGGATAACGTTCCACCTGAGTATCGGCTGTAGTCGGCGTACTATGGCCCAAGGCCAAAAACTTGGCTCAGTCTTGGGTGCCAGGCGTGTCGCCAGCACCAGGTTCCCCAAAAACAAGATGCCAAAGATGAAGGCCGCCGAGAAGAAGACAAGCACCTTGGTCTTCAAGATAGTGGTATAGACACTGCCATAACCCAGGCTGTTGAACCAGAGCCACTCGCTATACCACCCTTTCGCTATGTTTATGAGAATGAACAGGGTCAAAGCACCAGCCAGTATTAAGAACACCCTGGCAGTCGTCCATCCGCGCTTGGCTGGTGGCGCTGGCTCCTTGCCTTTATCTTCAGGAAACCAGCGCTGCCATTGTCTGTCAAATGAATTCAAGCTACTCACCTCAACCTTTCTAAACCCTGGCTGGCAGAGTACACTGCCTAAGTTCTCCGGGCAAACTTTTGCACTGTTCTAGCTCCTCGGTCAACTCCAGCGGCGGTCATGGAGACTTCACCAATATAGATGTCACCCTGCGAGTCAACTGCTATGGCATGAGGAGCCAGGAGCAGGGCCGTTCCCTTGTCTTGCCCTTGGCCACCCCAGCGTGCCAGCAGCTTGCCATCGGTGGCGAACAGGGCCGTTCCCTTGCCTTGTTCTTGGCGGCCCCAGCGTGCTAATAGCTTGCCGTCAGTGGTGAATATGTGCACTCGCAGGCCTAGCTCGGAGATGTACACGGTTTCTTCATCATCAATGAATATGTCAGTCGGGCGAATGAAGTCAGTCCACTGGCTGAGAAATTCCCCCTGGGCATTGAAGACCTGGATTCGGTTGTTCTCCCGGTCAATAACCCACACACGCTCCTGTTTGTCCACCCAAAGGGAGTGGGGAAGTGTGAACTGGCCTGGGGCATCACCCGGTTCGCCCCATGAAAAAAGTAAAGTGCCATCTGGGGTGAATTTGTGTACCCGTGCGTTGCCATAGCCATCGGTTACATAGATTTCACCTGAGGAAGACAGAGCTACGCCAGTCGGGCGGTTGAATGGTGGACCACCTCGTTTTATTGTCGCCAGGCTCTCGTAGAGTCCCGGTTGTTGCACATAACCAGTATCTGAAGGCTGGTCTTTGACACCCAGCACTTGGAGCAGCTTACCTTCTGGGGTGAATTTGGACACCGTATGGTTGCCGTCGTCTGTACAGTAGACAGCATCGTCAGGACCAACACAGCTACCGTGGGCACGTTTAGTGAAGAATCCTTCGCCCCATGTAGTCAGCAGGTTACCCTCACGGTCAAAGACCATTACCGGATGAGCACCTCTATTTAATACGTACACCCTATCTTGCGAATCGATGGATAAGCTACCGACGTCGCCGAATGAATATCCTTCGGGCAATTTCGCCCATCCATCAACTAGTTCGTAGGTATATTTGCCAGTACCATATAGCATGTTTTGGCACCTCACTTCGGCCTAATGAGTCAAGCTTTCTAGCTTCTAGCATTTTAATTGGCTGAGCTGTCTTTGTCAAACCTGCCTATTTTATATGCTGATTGCTGACTCTTCTTTACCAATGGGATGTAAGTAGTTATAATAGAGTGGGAATATTCAAAATAAAATGCAGTGGAGGTGTAACTTGACGGCGCTGTATGTAACCTCTTTGGCTGAAGGTGTAGGTAAGACCACCATTTGTGCTGGCTTGGCTAAGTACCTGCTAAGCAATGGCCAGAAGGTAGGCTTTTTTAAACCGATTCTGGCTAAAGAGGCAGAAGGTAGTGATAGCGATGCCCTGTTTATGAAGCAAATTCTTAGTTTAGGTGAACCGGTGGATAGTATTTGCCCGGTTATCAGTGGTCAGGATAAGGTGGTGAGCAAGATTAGGGAAGCCTATGGCCGGATTTCCCGGGATAAGGATGTGGTTATTGTGGAGGGGGTGTGTGAACGGAGTATAGTAGAAGCACTGAATGCCAGGGCAATTATTGTCGAAGGCTATTCTAAAGAGTTATCTCAGGCTAGGCCTAAAAATAGCTACCAGGATTGGGGGGAATATTTACTGGGTATAGTATTAAACAAAGTACCACCAAGTCGAGTAGAAAGTGTGCGCAACGAGATGGCCTCCCAGCTTGGTGGAGCCGGAATAAATATACTAGGGGTGCTCCCCGAAGACAGGGTTCTATTTACCGTATCCGTAGGTGAGCTGGCTGAGTACCTTCAGGGAGAAATATTGAACTGTGCTGAGAAATCAGGAGAGCTAGTGGAGAACCTTATGCTGGGAGCAATGACTGTTGACCCCGGTCCGGAATACTTTGGGCGTAAAACCAATAAGGCTGTATTGGTCAAAGTTGGACGACCGGATATGCAGATGGCAGCTCTGGAGACCTCAATGAGGTGTCTCATTCTCAGTGGCGATACAGCACCAATCCCGGCGGTTCAGCATAGAGCCGAGGATAAGAGTGTCCCTATTATTGTCGTCAAGAGCGATACTATGGCTACAGTGCTGGCTATTGAAGATGCTCTGGATAAAGCCAGATTTAGCCAGGAGAAGAAGCTGCCTAAGCTTACTGAAATTATGGAGAAGCACTTCAGTTTTCAGACAGTGTATCAAGGGCTGGGTCTGGCTAGCTAGGGGGGTATTGCCAAAAGTGAAGTTATTATATAAAATCTGGTTTGTAGTCTAATTGGCGGTCGAAGTTGCCTGGTTTGACTTAGACACCAGGTAATTAACAAATCTTCTAAGGAGGGTAGGTGATTGAATGCACTAGGCAAACTTTTACTTCTGGAACTGAAGGGCTGCAATAAGGAGGTGTTAAATGACCTAGGCTTTCTCAAGAGTGCTCTGCTGGCGGCGGCAAGTGAATGCGGGGCAACAGTACTGGGGGAGTCCTTCCATCAATTCAATCCTCAAGGGGTGAGTGGGGTGGTGGTTATTGCTGAATCCCATCTGTTCATTCACACTTGGCCAGAATATGGTTATGCCGCTGTTGATATTTTCACTTGTGGCAATTCCGTCCGGCCAGAGAAGGCAGCAGAGCTATTAATTGAAAAGCTTGGTGCCAGTAACCATTCTATGATAGAGGTGCCAAGAGGAATTCTAGACACTCAAGTGGGTGGTGGGGAATAGGAGCTATGGATATAGACCCTGATAAATGGTTTTACGATAGAGTAAGCCAAAATTTAATTCAACTGCACAGCCTTGAAGATGTGCTGTATAGCGGGCAGTCGCAGTTCCAATCTATCGAAATTATTCGCAGTGGTAGTTTCGGTAAATGCTTGGTACTGGATGGCAAGATTCAGTCCAGCGAGGTGGATGAGTTTATTTATCACGAGGCTTTAGTTCAGCCGGCGATGATAACTCATCCCTGTCCGGAGACGATATTCATTGCTGGTGGTGGCGAAGGTGCCACCTTAAGGGAGGTATTGGCTCATAACACGGTAAAACGGGCAGTGATGATTGACATTGATGCCGAGGTAGTTGCTCTATGCCAAAAGTTTCTACCTGACCATAGCCGAGGCTCCTTTGAGGATAAGCGAACCGAATTATTCCATGCTGATGCTAGAGATTATCTGGCCAAGTGTGGGGAAGAATTTGACATAATCATTATTGATTTACCTGACCCTATAGAGAGGGGGCCAGCCTATTTACTCTATACCCAAGAGTTCTATCAATTAGTTCAAGATAGACTTACCAATAATGGAATTATTTCTGTTCAAGCTGGGTCAGCCGCCTGGACCGAATTATTAAATTTTGCTGCGGTCAATAACACGCTGAGAAGCGTTTTCCCTATAGTTTGTCCCTACCAAGTAGATGTGCCTTCCTTTGGTGGTCCGTGGGGATTTTGCCTTGCTTCATCAAACCTTGACCCTCGCCTACTTTCAACCTCTGAGGTGGACGATAGGATTTCAGCTAGGTCACTAACCAGGTTGAAGTTCTACGACGGACTGACCCATCAAGGAATGTTTTCTTTGCCTAAGCACCTAAGAGACGAGCTGGCCAAGCCAGCCAGACTGATAACAGATAAGGAACCTCTTTATATCTACCACGACTAGCTGGCGTTGGTTTAACCTTCCTTCTAGAAATGACTACTCTCTTCACTAGGTCGCATTCTTCTGTTAAATGTGCCCTTAGTAGCCTTGCACAGCTCTACCAGAATGAGCATAAAGGGAACCTCAGTCAGAACACCAACCACTGTCGCTAAGGCTGCTCCTGAGGCTAACTTTTACCCTTCGGGTCCGGCACCACTGCTGGCTGTAATTCTTGTTGAAAGTACTTTCGCTGGAAGTAGAGAGCCACGTTTACCAAGCTGATGAGCACTGGCACCTCAACCAACGGTCCAATGACAGCAGCGAAGGCTTGTCCGGAACCGATACCGAACACTGCCACAGCCACCGCAATGGCCAACTCAAAATTGTTGCTGGCAGCGGTGAAGGCAATGGTTGCCGTCTTGGAATAGTCGGCCCCTATTTTCTTGCCCATGTAGAACGAAACTAAGAACATGAGCACAAAGTAGATAAGGAGTGGAATGGCGATACGAACCACATCCAGTGGCAACTGAACAATTATTTCGCCCTTAAGGGAGAACATTACCACGATGGTAAAGAGGAGCGCAGCCAGGGTGATTGGGCTTATCTTGGGGATGAATTTGTTCTCATACCACTCACGTCCCCTTGCCTTAATAAGGGTAAAGCGTGTAATCATGCCGCCGAAGAAGGGGATGCCAAGGTAAATAAACACGCTCTGAGCTATCTGGCCGATGGTGACCTGCACCACAGACCCCTCCAGCCCGAATTTTGCCGGCAGCACCGTTATGAAGATGTATGCATAAACTGAGAAGAAGACTATCTGGAAGACGGAGTTAAGTGCCACTAGACCAGCGGCATATTCGGTATCTCCTTTCGCCAACTGATTCCACACGATGACCATGGCGATACAGCGGGCTAGCCCTATCATGATAAGCCCTACCATGTAGTCGGGGTAGGCTCGTAGAAAGATAATAGCCAGGAAGAACATAAGCACCGGCCCGATAAGCCAGTTCTGTATTAGTGACAGACCTAGCACCCGCCAGTTGCGGAACACCGGGCCCATCTCCTCGTACCTCACCTTAGCCAGCGGCGGATACATCATAAGGATGAGTCCTACCGCAATGGGGATTGAAGTGGTACCCACCTGGAAGAAGGTAATGAAGTCGGCCACCTGGGGGACGAAATAACCCATGCCCACCCCAAAACCCATCGCCAGGAATATCCAGAGTGTCAGGAAACGGTCCAATACTGAAAGTCTGCCGGCTACAGCTCTCGATTTGACGTTAGTCATACATTCCCCTTGTCTTTACTTCACCTATCGCACCAACCATGACCACGCGCACTAAAAGGAAGGATTCTGCCGGCACCCGGGACCTATCCGTTTGGCCTGCTTTAGTCTTTCCTTATCCTTTTCTAGTACCTCATTGCTGGCAAGGGAATCCTTAATTAGTTTTGCTAGGGAAGCTGCGTAGCGATTGGCTGTCTGCCAGTCTATAGAATAAACTATCCAAGTTCCGTCCCGCCGTGCCTTTAAGAATCCAGCGTCCTGAAGAATGCTCAGGTTGCGTGATGCCCGAGACTGGGAAATATCTAGGGCTTGCATAACCTCGCAGACACAACATCCCCTCACCAGCAGTACGTTCAGCATTCTGAGTCTTGTCTCATCAGAAAGGGCTTTCATTACCTTAATAAAATCTTTCATACCTCCCTCCTGAGCTAATTATATGTAAATATGCACATACCTACATACATTCTATAGTCTTCTCTCCAGCATGTCAAAATGTGGCTGGCTCTGTTTTGGCATAATTTAACGATTTTCAGCGAGGGCACTGCCAATGTTATAATGAGCTAGATGATGGATGTTTTGGCTGAGCTTAACCCGGCGCAGAGAGAAGCGGTAGAGGCAATTAGCGGGCCGGTGCTAATTTTAGCTGGTCCGGGTAGTGGCAAGACCAGGGTTATTACCCATCGGGTGGCTTATCTTATCCAGGTGTGCGGGGTTAGTCCTCGCCGCATTATGGCAGTTACCTTCACCAATAAAGCCGCTAGGGAGATGGCGGAAAGGCTTCACCGACAGGTTGGCCGCTTGGCAGGAGATTTAACCCTGGGCACCTTTCATGCTATTTGCGCTCGTATATTGCGTTGGGATGGCAAAGTGGCCGGTATTGACTCCAGATTTGTCATCTACGATGCGGAAGACCAGCTCAGTCTGATAAAGCGTAGTCTCCAGGAGGTGGGTCTTGACCCTAAACAATACGCCCCCCGGGCTATAGCCTCGGCCATTACCTCGGCTAAGAGTCGCCTGTTAACCCCAGATGACTATCTTCAGCGTAGCCGTAGCTATTTTGATGAGGTGGTGGGGCGGGTCTATGAGCGCTATCAGCAGCTACTGGCCGAAAGCAATGCGCTGGACTTTGATGATTTATTAATGAAAGCAGTACAGCTATTCAGAAGCAGCCCCGATATTTTATCTAGGTACCAAGAAAGATATTTGCATATCCAAGTAGACGAGTTTCAAGATACTAACCTCACTCAGTATGAGCTAATAAAGCAACTGGGTGGGAAGTATCGCAATATATGCGTGGTTGGCGACCCTGACCAGTCAATCTATTCGTGGCGGTTTGCCGACCTGCGCAATATCCTCAGCTTTGAGCGGGATTACCCTGAGGCTAAAGTGGTTCTATTGGAGCAGAACTACCGCTCGACTAAAACGATTCTGGAAACGGCATCTCATATAATCTCGGCTAATGAGCAGCGAAAACCTAAGGACCTGTGGACGGATAACGAGCCGGGTGAGCTAGCTACGGTAGTTGAGACATACACTGAGCAGGAAGAAGCCCAGTTTGTGGTCAGTGAGATAGAACGATTGGTAGGGCGGGGTAGATTTAAGCTGAGCGACTGCGCGGTGATGTATCGGACCAATGCCCAGTCACGAGCCCTTGAGGAGGCATTTGTTCGCTACGGGACACCCTATAAGTTGGTAGCGGCCACCCGCTTCTATGAGCGGCGAGAGATTAAGGATATTATTGCCTATCTTAGACTTGTCCAGAACCCTTACGATAGTGTTAGCCTGCTCCGAGTAATCAATGTCCCCGGGCGGGGTATCGGACAGCAAACTCTTGCCAAGTTATCTGGTTGGGCAAGGTCTCTAGGCGTGCCGGAGTATCAGGCACTACAACTTCTGGCAGAGCAAAAGGGTGGAGAAGGCCTCTTTAATCCCCGTATCACCAAGCTACTGACTGCATTCCTGAACCTGATAGAGGAGTTTAGGGCTCGTAGTCGAGACATTAACCTGGTTGATTTATTTGATTTGCTTGTTAAGCGCACTGGTTATCAGACATATTTATTAAGTGGAATAGGTGGTGAGGAGCGGTGGGACAATGTCCTTGAGCTTCGGACGGTGGTCCGGCAATATGATGGCTTGAAACCCCCAGATGGCTTAGCTGCCTTTCTGGAAGGGGTAACGCTGGTATCTGATGTGGATGGGCTTGATGAGACAGTGGATACAGTGACTCTGATTACCCTGCACCAAGCTAAAGGTCTGGAATTTCCAGTGGTGTTTATCGTCGGTATGGAGGACGGTATCCTACCTCATTTTAAGTCGTTTGATGACCCAGAACAAATGGAGGAGGAGCGTCGGTTATGTTACGTCGGGGTGACCAGAGCCAAACAGAGGGTATATCTGGTTCGTGCCTTTCGCCGCAGCCTGATGGGGAGCAGCACGGTCAATAAGCCGTCACGTTTCTTAGAAGATATACCCCAGCACCTGATTTCGGGTGGTGGTTGGTGGCAGGGGGAAGAGAGCCAAGTAGCGCCTACTATGTATTCCTGGAATAGGGCTCCGTCTCTTGGTGTTAATAGTTTAGAACTAAAGGCTGGCGACCACGTCCGCCACGCTCAATTTGGTGAGGGGGTGGTGGTAAGCTGTCAGCCAGTAAAGGACGATAATGAGGTAGTGGTTGTTTTTGAGGAGGTTGGTATTAAAAAGCTGCTACTCAGCTTTGCCAAGCTGGAGAAGGTGGAATAATTTATTAAATTTTCTTCAAAACTATTGACTTGTTACACGAAACCGTGTATAGTTTAATTAATAAGGCAAATGAGTAAATTAAAATATGAGGTTTCTAGCATGGATAAATATAGGTTGAGCTCAAAGACGGTTAAGAACGCGACACTCAGAGCAGCGGAAATACTTAGTGGTATGGGCTATCAGTTATGGTTTCTAAAAATCCAGTAGCGGATGATATCCAAGACTTTTTCGCCCAGGTTTTCGAACTAAAACAGATGGGTAACTATAGATATGCGGATTATAAAGACACCTGGCTCAGGGGGCTTGGACTAAGCGATAATTATGCTAGGGAATCGGCGGCGGCTCGGACAACAAAACGACTCCAGACTTTCCTAGAAGGCAAATACAAAGGCCGAATACGCACGGAGGTGCCTGTTGCTGAAAATATGAGTCTCCGTTTCTTGACCCATCTAACGGAGCAAGATATGCCAGATGTGAAAGAGGAAAAGATTGATTTTAAAAAATTCCAAGCCTTCGATATTCTGGACTTAGAAACAAATACTGCCTTTGAAATTAGCTTGTCAGATGCATTTGCCGAGTTCTTTAAGGATTTACTGAAGGCGTTGCTAGATTCCAGGGTGAAAACTCTTTATTTTTGTGCGCGAAATCACAAATATTTGGGGAGTAAGAAGAGCGGTTTTATTAAAGTGAGAGATTCTTCTATGGTTCAGCAGTATATTGCATTGGCAAAGCTCTACAAGCTCGATGTTCTATTATTTGATCTTTTCCCTCGTTCCAATGAGTGAGGATATGTCTTGAGAAACCTATGCTGCGCTTTCGTACCCTTTAGAAAGCTGGGGAGGTGAACCATGAGCGGATGCTCTTACTCTGAGAAGTGTCCAAAGTGTGGGGGAGAAATGACCTGTTACTCTGACTGGAAGCCCCACGATATGGTTAGTGGTATCTGCTTGGAATGTGGCTTCGCCTACGATACCATAGACCGACGGGCTACTCTAGATCAGGTAAATGGGGTTCGGCAAGCACTAGACCTGTGGCTAGTGACAGCCTTAAAGGGTAGCCAATGAGTTTCATGGGTATCGTAACTACAGCTCTAGCTTGCCTTCGACTAGGGAAGTCCTGTATAGGTTTTGATATTGACCAGAAATACCTTGATGTCGCTATCAGTCGAATCAGTTCTTACCTTAATAATGAGAAAGATTCGCCTCAAATTTAGTTTAACATGCCAATTGGAGTTTTAGATAAAGAGGTAGTATCCCAGATAGCTGCTGGGGAGGTGGTGGAGAGGCCAGCCTCGGTGGTGAAGGAGCTGGTGGAGAATTCGCTGGATGCTTCATCAAGTCAGATTTCTATTGAGGTGAGGGGTGGTGGGGTGAGCTTAATCAGGGTGGTGGATAATGGGGTGGGGATACCCTCGGGGGAGGTGGAGCTGGCTTTCAACCGATATACTACCAGCAAGATAGGTAACCTAGCCGACCTGGAGTCGATTACCAGTCTTGGCTTCCGTGGGGAAGCTCTACCCAGCATTGTGGCGGTAGCTCAGGTGGATATTATTACCTGTGGTATGGGTGAGTCGTTGGGCACTTACCTTAGCTTAAAGGATGGTATAGTGGCTAACCAGAAGAGTCAAGGGCGGTCTCGGGGAACGACCATCAGCGTACGAAATTTGTTCCGCAAGGTGCCAGCCAGATTAAAATTTCTCAAATCACCAGCTACAGAAAATAGCCATATAGCCAATGTGGTAAGTCAGTATGCTCTTGCCTTCCCTGAGGTTAAGTTTACCTTGTCTATTGATGGTAAGGTGACTCTGCGCACTCCGGGTAGTGGTCGGCTAAGAGATAGTGTGACCGGGGTTTATGGTTTGGAGATAGCCCACAATATGATAGAGATTGGACACGGGGGTGGGGAGTGGGAAGGCGGGGCAGTAGTCTCACCACCTAAAGTAACCGGTATGGTAGGCTCACCGGCCATCAGCCGCTCAAGTCGAGGTTACCTCAGTTTCTTTATCAATCACCGTTGGGTATCAAGTCGCCTGCTGGCTTGGGCAGTAGAGGAGGCTTATCACGGGCTGTTGCCCTCAGACAAGCATCCGGTGGCGATTATTAATATTTCACTACCTCCTCAGCAGGTGGATGTTAATATTCATCCCGCCAAGTCTGAAGTCAAATTCCAGAATGAGCGCCTCGTTTTCAGCGCTGTCCAGAAGGCAGTGCGGCAGGCCTTAATTGAGTCGATGCCCGTGCCTAAAATTGAGGCGCCAGCTATAGCCTATGGGGCACCATCAGAGCCAAGGGAGTTGTGGTGGACATCAACCGGGAGTGGAGAAAGACTTACTGGTTTGCCAACGGCATCACCTCAGACACCTCTGGTATCTCTGCCAGTGCTACGGGTATTGGGTCAGCTCTTGAGTAGCTATATTGTCGCTGAAGGACCCGACGGACTATATCTTATTGACCAGCATGCTGCCCATGAGCGCGTCCTCTTTGAGAGGATTAAAGAGCAGAGAGCACGGCAGAAGATTGAGGTTCAAGGGTTGCTGGAACCGGTAACCTTTGAGGTTAACCCTCAGCAGGATGAAGTTTTGAAGTCACATTATGACAGCTTGGCTGAATTTGGTTTCTCTATTGAGCCCTTTGGTGATAGAACCTATTTAGTTCGGGCAGTACCCGCTCTGCTATATACCAAAGATTGGACAGGAATGGTGAGGGAAGTTTCGGACTCTTTATCCGGCGGTGACTGGGCAGAAAGTATAGCTATATCAATGGCTTGCCACAGCGCGGTGCGGGTGGGGCAGGCGTTGACCGACGATGAGATGCGTGAACTTATTCGGCAACTGGAGCAGGCCGCTATTCCCCATACCTGTCCGCATGGCCGACCAACCATGATTCACCTCGGCTCAGGGCAGTTGAAACGGGATTTTGGCCGAAGCTGAAAGATGTGGCTACTCGCTGGATTGCTGAATCAGTTCCCACCTTACCATACCATCCTCAATCAACTGGCGGATTTTTCTTTCCTCCGGAGTAAGGTGGCTGGCTTTGCCTGTCTTTACCTCTATGATGACTATTTCTTGGGGGTTACCGGTAGCCAGTCCAGGGAAGACTATCAAGTCTATGGGGCTGCCGATAAACCGGGCTTCAGTGGGGTCATACTTAAAATCGGGGAGGTAGGGGGCTAGTTGTTCCACAAACTTACCACCTAATACCGCTCGGCTCTGGGTAACTGCCTGCTTGCGGGCTTTCTCAATCTCGGTTTGCCATTTCTGTCCCTCGGTCTCTTGCCATTGCCGGAATCTTATCTCAAACCTTAGCTTGGTGAGGTAGTAAGCCAGAAAAATACCTAGCATGGCAATGACCACGATAATGGCAATTAGGGCTACGGTATCCATCATAGACCTCCCTAGTGTGAGTTCTCGGTGATTTTATAAAGTCTTATCCTGGTGGCATTAGTCTATTATTTAGCCTGCTGGTTGCTGACTGCCACCAGGTTTAACCAAGGGAATTTGGGCGGCGCACAAGGGGCAATTCTGCGGCGGGTAGGTTTGGGTTATGGAACGGTAGCAACTAAAGAGGGGGATACCGAATTCCACTTTTTGCTCAGAACGGTCAACCAGTACGCCTATGCCGACTACTATACCCCCTTGCTTGGTTACTGCTGCCATAACTTCACGGATGGAGCTGCCGGTAGTGAGGATATCATCAACAATAAGAACTCGTTCACTTGGGTCAATGCTGAAGCCTCGCCGAAAAGCCCTTTCTGCAGCGCCCGCCTTTTCGGCAAATATGCCACGAACACCTAACTGCCTGGCTACTTCAAAAGCCAGGATAATACCGCCAGTAGTGGGGCCAGCTACTACTTGGATTCTTTGCTCTCGAAAGTGGTCGGTAATTAGGCGGCAGAGCTGTTCAGTGTAGTTTGGATATTGTAGAACGCGGAACTTTTCCCAGTAGATGGGAGAGTGTAGCCCAGAGGCGAGTAAGAAGTGCCCCTTAAGAACAGCCCCTGACTGTTGAAAGATTTTTTCTACATTAATCAATCTTGTCTCCTTTAATCTACCGATGCGGCATAAGCCTCAGCAGTTTGTTTAGGCGAGGAGTTGGTTAGTTGCTCTGCTAATTCGTAGCTAGTAACTACCCCCCACTGGCGAGGTGGCCAGATTGATAACCAGGCTTTACCAATTATGTTTTGGCGGGGCACTGTCCAGCCATTATGGGAATCATTGCTGTTGTTGCGATTGTCACCTAGAACAAAATAGTTATTCTCCGGGATTTTTTCGAGATGGAGAGTGTAACTGGGCTGGTCATTAATGTAAGGTTCGTCCAGTGGTGAGCCATTAACATATACCACACCTGTTTTTATCTCCACAGTATCGTCGGGTAAAGCGATGATACGCTTTATGTAATCGGCTCCTCGGTTATTAGGTGGTTCAAATACAATCACATCTCCCCATTCCGGCTCATGGAAAGAATAAACAACCTTATTGATTAACAGTCGCTGTCCCTCATAAAGGCTGGGTTTCATACTGGAGCCGACTACGACAAAACTCTGCATGGTGGCTTGGAGTATTAAGAAGATTATTACCGCCAGTAAGACTGGCCCCAGAATCTCACGAAGAAAAACTCTCATTTGATAGCTGTCCCTTTAAAGTCAACCCTAATTATACCGTATTGCTCTTCATCCTTCCAGTTTGGCTTTCTGGCTGGCGTCAGCACTTTAATTAGGGGCTTGGTGGACTAACCAAAGTCTGGTTTTTGCGTTATAATAGTAGGTGTTACCTGAACTTTAGTGTAATTTTTAAATTCAAGGAGGAAGTCAAAATGAGCAGGAGATTATTGCTGGCTGTCGGTTTGGCGTTGGTAGTGATTGCTGTAGGTGCAGTGGGGTGTTATGGAGACTTCGGTTTTCCGGAGCCGGAAAGTACACCAACACCACCTGAGAGTAGTGGCATAATTTTAAGCCAGCAGAGCACTGGCATCTGGGTAACTGGGGAGGGGAAGGTTAGTGTAGTCCCTGATGTAGCTATCCTTAACCTTGGTGTAGAGGCCCAGGAAGAGACCGTAGCTGAGGCACAGCAGCAGGCGGCTGAGGCTATGGAGGCGGTGATGGCTGTGCTTGATGAGTATGGTATCGCTGAGAAAGATATTCAGACTCAGCGTTTTCGTATCCGCCCGGTGAAAGAATGGACAAGGGACGAAGAGGAGATACTTATTGGGTATCGAGTTACCAATACGGTCACGGTTAAAGTTAGAAATATAGAGAACACCGGGACAATTATTGATGCTGCTGCTACTGCCGGGGGAGACTATATAAGAATAAATAGCATCAGTTTCACCATTGATGAGCCAACTGAGTATTATGAAGAAGTCAGGGAGAAAGCGATGGCTGATGCTCAAGCTAAGGCAGAGCAGCTAGCCAAGCTGGGGGGTATCAGCCTAGGTAAGCCCACCTATATTAACGAGGGTGGTGTTTACTTTCCTGTTCCTCGTGACTTCTACCAGGAGTCTGGTGCACCACCAGTACCAGCACCTACTCCCACCACACCCATCAGCCCGGGAGAAGATGAAATCAGCTTAACCGTTCAGGTAGTGTATAGCATTGAGAGTAGTAAATAAGCGTAGGACTATACTTTAGCTAAAATCCAGCAGTATGGTTAGGAGAGCCGGGTTTAGCTTGGGCTCTCCTAATGTTCTATTCTTTAAATACCGTTGATGGGATACTGAGATTGGTTTTTTAACCTCACCCCCTTAATCCCCCTCTCCTTGAGAAGGAGAGGGGGAAGAGATTTAAGAGAGGGGCGAAGCCCCTCTCTTATCTACACTCCCCCTTCCCTTATTAAGGGAAGGGGGTCAGGGGGATAGGTTGCTAAACGACCACGAAGCTTATGTTTGCACTTTTTCAGAATGAGATGCTAGAATGACAATAGTATGGATTACATGGAACAGGCGCTTTCCCTGGCTAGACTAGCTTTAGGGCAGGTTAGCCCTAACCCGGCGGTGGGGGCGGTAGTAGTTAAGAATGATGTGGTGGTAGGACAGGGCTATACCCAGGTAGCCGGCTCTGCTCACGCCGAGATTATGGCACTAAGGCAAGCGGGTGAACAAACCAGGGGAAGCATGATGTATGTTACCCTAGAACCATGCTGCCATTACGGTCGGACACCCCCATGTAGTCAAACCATCATCGCTGCTGGCATTGCTGAGATTCATCTGGCAATGCTTGACCCCAATCCCTTAGTCTCTGGGCGAGGTAAAGAAGAGCTTGAACGGGAGGGTATTAAGACTTGTGTGGGTGAGCATGAGGAGGAGGCCAGGGAAATTAATGAAGCCTATGTTAAATTTATTACCACTGGCATACCTTTTGTAACTGCCAAATTTGCTGTAAGCCTGGATGGTAAGATTGCCACTAGGAGTGGTGATTCTAAATGGATTAGTGGCGAGGAGGCAAGGAAGCAGGTTCATAGTTTGCGTTATATTACTGATGCTATTATGGTAGGGGTAAATACGGTTTTGGCTGATGACCCCCTCCTTACCTGTAGGTGTTGTGGGGGGAGGGGAGGCATGGCCAGAAAGCAACCGCTTCGGGTAGTGGTTGATGGTAAAGGGCAAACACCACCAACTGCTCAACTATTTAGTGAGCCGGGTAAGACACTTCTGGCATTGGGCCGGTCAGCCACGCTGGAGGAGGTAACCGCCTTTGCTCAGGTTGGAGCTGAGCTGCTAGAATTGCCCTTAACCGAAGGACTTGTAGACTTGGAAAAGCTGTTAAAAGCCTTAGGTGAGCAGGAAATTACCAGCGTTTTAGTAGAGGGTGGCGGAATTCTTCTTGGTTCCCTGTTTGACTGTGGGCTGGTGGATAAGGTTATCGCCTTTATTGCTCCAATTATCATTGGTGGCAAGGAGGCAAAGACCGCTGTTAGTGGCAAGGGGGTTGATAAAGTAGCTGACTCACTTAAATTAGAGCGAGTTAGTGTGGAAAGGTTTGGCGAGGACTTGATGGTTAGTGGTTATGTTAGTCCAAAAACACGACAAACTAAAATTTAGCCTTACCTGAGGAGCGAGGTGTTTACCGGCATTATTGAAGAGATGGGTAGGGTTACTTCAGCACAAACTGGGAGTCTGGTTATCACCGCTGGTGATATTCTCCAGAGACTGGAGGTGGGGGGGAGTATTGCTGTTAACGGAGTGTGCCTGACCATAACCAGTTTTAATACTAATTCGTTCTCGGTTGACATAATGCCGGAGACAAAAGAGCGGACAAACCTGGGACTACTTTCTACTGGTGACAGGGTCAATTTGGAGATGCCTCTAGCCCTAGGCGGGCAGTTGGGCGGGCATTTAGTGCAGGGTCATGTTGATGCTACTGGAAGAGTAGCCTCGGTTTCCCGGGACGGTGAGGCTATGCTTATTAGATTTGAAGCTCCCCCTGAGGTGATGCGCTATATTGTAGAGAAGGGTTTTGTGGCTGTTGACGGGGTTAGTCTGACTGTGATGACTAAAGATACTAGCTCGTTTCGGGTTTCTGTGGTTGACTATACTCGGACACATACTACCCTAGGCAATAGGCAGGTGGGTGACCTGGTTAATCTGGAGGTAGATATTATAGCTAAGTATGTTGAACAACTTAGCCAGCCTCACCACACCGGTATAACCGCCAATTTTTTGCAGGAGCATGGCTTTTTATAGGTTAATTTAGACCATTGGCATTGGAGGCAGGCATGGGAATTGGCAGTATTGCTGAAGTTATCGAGGACATAAGAGCCGGCAAGTTCGTCATTATTGTTGATGATGAAGATAGAGAGAATGAAGGCGACTTGGCTATAGCTGCCGAGAAGGTTACTGCTGAAGCAATCAATTTTATGGCCAAGCACGCCAGGGGATTGATTTGCTTACCTATTACCAGTAAGCGGCTGGATGAACTGAAGATTCCCTTGATGGTACAGGATAACACCTCTAGGCATTACACTGCCTTTACTGTATCTATTGAAGCTAAACATCGGGTGAGTACTGGTATTTCGGCAGCGGACAGAGCCGAGACGGTCAAGGTACTACTTGACCCGAATACTAAGCCTGGGGACCTGGTGCAGCCGGGACACATGTTTCCACTACGGGCTAGAGAGGGTGGGGTTCTGGGACGCGCAGGACATACTGAGGCTATAGTTGACTTAGCCGGGTTAGCTAGTCTTTACCCGGCTGGGGTTATCTGTGAGATTATGAATGACGATGGCTCTATGGCACGCCTGCCTCAACTGGAAGTGATGTCTGACCGGTTCGGGATTAAAATTGTTACCATAGCTGACCTAATTGCCTATCGCCAGCGTCATGAAAAGCTGATACACCGGGTAGCTGAGGCTAAGTTGCCATCAAAGTATGGTGAGTTCACCGCTATTGCCTATAGAAGTGATGTCGACCCTGATGAGCACCTGGCTTTGGTAATGGGTGATTTATCCACTGAAGAGTCAGTCTTGGTCCGTGTCCATAGTGAATGTCTTACTGGTGATGTATTTGGTAGTCTTCGTTGTGATTGTGGTGAGCAGATTGCCCTGGCGATGCAGGCTATTGCTAAAGAAGGGCGGGGTGTTTTTCTTTATATGAGGCAGGAGGGGCGAGGCATTGGCTTTCATAATAAGATCCTCGCCTATGCCCTGCAGGATGAAGGAATGGACACCGTAGAGGCTAATCTAGCCCTGGGATTACCCCCAGACCTGCGGGATTATGGCATTGGTGCTCAGGTTCTAGTTGACCTGGGTTTACATAAAATTCGGCTACTTACTAATAATCCCAAAAAGGTAATTGGTTTGGAGGGCTACGGGCTAAAGGTGGTGGAGACGGTACCTATTGTCTGCCGCCCCAACCCTTATAACCTTCATTACTTGGAGACAAAACAGAAGAAGTTAGGTCACCGCTTGGGAGTACAGGACACTGCTGGTAATTAGGCTTGTAAAGAGACGGACCATTGGTAGTTTATAGGGGTAGCTTGAAGGGGCTTTGACCCTTCAAAACCAACACTTCCCCCCTCTCCTTGTTAAGGAGAGGGGGATAAAGGGGGTGAGGTTGATAAACAATCTCATATAATAAGGAGAAAGCGATGAGTAAGCATTTTGAAGGTAAGCTATTAGGGGAGGGATTGAGGTTTGGACTGGTTGTCTCCCGTTTTAACGAGTTCATTTCTAAGAAGCTGCTTGAGGGGGCACAGGATGCCCTGCTTCGTCACGGGGTTAAAGAGGAAGATATAGAGATTGCCTGGACGCCAGGTGCCTTTGAAATCCCGCTAATAGCCAGCAAGTTAGCCCAGACTAAGAAGTATGATGCGGTAATCTGTCTGGCTGCTGTGGTGCGTGGTGGAACACCCCATTTTGAGTACATTGCTGCCGAGGTCACCAAGGGTATTGCTAAGGTGGGGTTGGAGACCGGGCTACCGGTTATCTATGGTGTAATCACCGCTGATACTCTGGAACAGGCTATTGAACGGGCAGGAACCAAGGCTGGGAATAAAGGCTTTGACGCAGCAATGAGCGCTATTGAAATGGCTAACCTACTCAGGGGCATAGGTTAATTAACCAGAGTGTTATGTTGAAGTGGAGAAGATGATAGGGGTGTATTGGGTTAGGTAGTGAGTTTAGTTGATAGTGGTTAAGTATTGGCCTCTAAGCGCTATGGTCGTTTTTATCTGCTTTTCAATTAAAGGCGTGTTTCAATAACTGTGAGCAGAGTAAAAGCTGTTGCCCAGGCTTGAAGGTCAGCTCACACTCATAGTTTATTTAGTAGCCTGATTAGTTTGGCCTTTACCACTGCTGTCAGGTTATCCAGCATGTTTCTCTGACGAGTGATTTTTCAGTCGGTGACCTTATAGACGGTATCTCCCCTTCTTACCCGCTCACCAACTTTGATACCAATCAAGTCACCGGCTTTAGCTTGCTCCACATCTACATTATTAATCTGCATTGAGTCAATAATGAGCTCTAAATCAGTGGTATGACCCTTAATATGGATTTTGTCCCCCAGTTTTAAGACTGTGGTTAACTCAATACCGGCGACCACAGGTCTGGCAAAGAAGTCAGTTACCTTTCCAATTACCTCCTCAGGCATTTGGATACCTCCTTACTGTTTTGTCTTTTAGTATACGCCATCTAGGTTAAGTAAATCAATATTTCCTTGAGGTTGTTTAGCAACCTATCCCCCACCCCTATTACTATATTAAGGGAAGGGGAAGTGTAGGTAAGAGAGGGGCTTCGCCCCTGTCTAAAATCTCTTCCCCCTCTCCGTTGAAGGAATAGGTGCTAAAGAGAGTCAAAGAGAGGCGAAGCCTCTCTTATAAAGAGAATTTTCCCCCTCTCCTTGAGAAGGAGAGGGGGATTAAGGGGGTGAGGTTGATGAACAGTACAAACTTTGACATAGTATAATCGGTCACCTATAATTAGTTCAATTGTCCTGGAGGATGTAAACTTGGTACAGGAAAGTGAACCCAGCGTAGTGGGACAAGACCAAGCGCCAGATATTGAGCGTATAAAAAGGCGCCTGGATATGTTAGACCACCGTTTGGATAACATTGACTCAGTGGTTACCGCGGTTGCCGAACGAGTGATGAAGCAGCCCATAACCCTTAATATAATCTGCCCCTATTGTGGTAGGGACATTGAGATTACCATCTTGGGTAATGAGAAGCTAAAGCGGTAATGCTGGTATATGAAGTCTTAGCGGATAGGTAAGTGTCTTTTTAGTTTGCCTTCAGAATTCCCTGAGTTGTCAGCAAAGCTACCACCCTCTTGATAGAAACCGGGTAAAGGTTTCGGACTTCGGCAAATTCTTCTTGCGCAACTGGAGAGTAACTACTAAAAATGCTAGAGCTCATAATTATCGTTGTCTATTTCTCAGTTATGATTGCTATCGGGATGGTGAGTCGGAGGGAGGCAAAGGGAGTTGATGATTTTCTGGTGGCGGGGAGGAAAGGTTCCTCGTTGTTCGTTACTGGTTCATTATTAGCTACCATTGTTGGCGGCTCGGCTACGGTGGGTATGGCTGGCTTAGGTTTTACTCAAGGTTTAACCGGCGCCTGGTGGTTACTGGTAGGTAGTGTCGGGCTGGTGATTCTAGGTCTTTTTTTGGCTAAAAAGGTGAGAAAATGGGCTCTTTATACCCTCCCGGAGCTGGTGGGGAAACAATATGATGGTCGGATGGCTCTGGCAACTTCACTGCTTATCGTTATCGCCTGGATTGGCATTGTTGCCGGTCAGATTATAGCTGCCGGGAAGATACTTAGCGTAGTCGGAATAGGCAGCCCTCTTTTATGGATGGTGCTTTTCACCATAGTCTTTGTCGCTTATACCCTACTGGGGGGTCAATATGCCATTATTAGAACCGATGCCTTGCAGGCAGCGATAATATTTATTGGCATCTTCGGTGGATTGGCTTTGCTCCTGTCAAATCTGGGGGGGTGGAGTGGATTAACAAGTAATCTTTCCCCGGAGCAGTTTGCCTTCCCTATTAGCTCCCAGTTTAGCGGCATAGAATTAGTCAAACTGTTTTTACTGGTTGGCTTAACCTATGTGGTCGGACCTGACATGTATTCCAGATTATTTTGTGCCAAGGACGGTAAAACAGCTAGGTCGTCAGTATTCTGGGCTGCTCTGTTTATTATCCCGCTCGCCTTTGGGATTACCTTAATTGGCATGGGGGCATCTGTTTTGTTTCCTCAGATTTCACCCGAGCAAGCCTTTCCCACAGTAATAAAGGAGATTTTACCTCCCTTTATGGGTGGCATGGTGCTGGCTGCCTTGCTCTGTGCTGTCATGTCTTCGGCTGATACCACTTTATTAAGTGCCAGCACCATATTAGTGGTGAATATAGTTGGCTGGTTTAAGCCTTCACTCAGCCAGAGAAAAATTCTATCTCTTTCCCGATGGGGGATAGTGCTTTTGGGTGTGTGTTCTTTAGTCTTGGCTTTAATCCTAAAGGGGGTAATAAATTCTCTTCTTTTTGCCTACACAGTATATACCGCTGGCGTGATTCTGCCAGTGATTGCTGGCTTCTATAAGAACCGGTTGAGGGTCACTCCTTTAGGAGCAATGGCAGCACTCATCGGTGGTGGCTCAGTAGGCCTTATCAGTAAATTGTTTGACATAAAGTATCTAGATTTAGGGGCTCTATTGATTAGCGGCCTGCTTCTTTTCGTCGTCAGTTTCATTGATAACCGAAGGCAAAGGGGAAATAGACTGCCAAACTGCTGACGGTATCCTGATAGGGTCTCCCTTTTTCTATATATTGGCCTTGGTCAGTGTTCCCTTTACTCTACAACGGCAACCGCCTGTATCTCTAGAAGGAAATCGGCTGAAGCAAGACTACTGATGATAAGTAGGGTTGAGGTGGGAGGAGCTTCTGTACCGTAGTACTTGGCAGTAACTTCTCCCCAAACAGGAACATAGGCCATGTTGGTCAAGTAGGTAGTAGTGCTAACTACATCACTCAAACTAGCTCCGGCAGATTTGAGGGCGATTTGCAAATTCTCAAACACCTTTTCTATTTGAGTGCGGAAATCCCCGGCACCAACGACGTTGCCATTCTCATCCCGCGCCACCTGTCCGGAAATGTAAAGGGTATTGCCAACCTTGACTACCTGAGAATACATCGGCCGCCTCATCAGCCCCTCAGGATGAATAGCTTCCTTTTTCATGCTAACCTCCTTTGGCGTGCATTAAGCCGTTTCTCTAGCACCATTGTAAGCATATCTTCTCTTTTGCGCCATTGGGCTAGCGTGGTGAGTCTTGACAAGGGTGGTAGCCGTGTTAGAATATAAGAAGCGCAGGGAGGCAGGAATGCAAATTAGAAAAACATATAGAGATGTAAACCCTGAGTTGTTATACGCTGAGGTGAGGGACTTTATTCTGAAACAGGGAGCAGTTTTAGGTGAGTCCAAGCTGGAAACATATCTCTTGCCGGATAATAGTTCAGCTTTTATTTCTCGCGGTGGCCTAACTTTCAAGGTGCGAGCTGGGCAGGCCAAGGGTGAGAAAGAATGCCTCAGAGCCCACATCGTGGGAACTGTTAAAGGCGAAACGAAGATGATGCTTGACATAAACGACGAGCTTTTCTCTCAAGAAAAGGTCGCTGCTTTACAAGATGACCTGAGCTTCATTTTCGGGTCATACGAAGCGGACATCACTGATGAGGAAATATAGAAGGTAAGAATGATTTTTGAAGGGGTGTCCCAAGCTGTCGGCTATCTAGCTGAGTAGTTAAGCTACTGTTTAGTGATTTTCCAGGTACCTTATTGACACTGGCTGTTTGAGGAATTATACTGAACTACCATTGTCTTGAAGGGAGGGAGAGCATGACTGAAGTTGATATGCCTAAAAACGCATCCCCGGAACCAACCGGAGACCTGCAGGCCAGCGTGGTGGAGGAAAATGAAAAAGCTAAGAAATTAGTGACCGAGATGCTGGCGGGGAATATTGTTGATATTAGACCCCAGCTTGACTTCACTAGCCCATTGGGCTTCTTCTATCCCTACGTTGAGTCAGTATTAGGGGTTAAGGGTGAAGAAGTAGTACCCATTCTAGAGGCTCTAGCTAGTGAGGCAATACTAAATAGGAGTTTCTTTGAGAAGCTCTTTCGCTGTCCCTCGTGCCAGTCAGTCAATCTGAGACCAAGCACCCATTGTCCTAGATGTGCTTCAGGAAATATTGCCCGGGGCAGAGTCCTGGAGCACTTTGCCTGTAAACATGTGGGTCTTGAAGATGAGTATGTAGCTAGAGGTAGATATGTATGTCCTGAGTGCAAGCAGGAGCTACGGACTATCGGTAGTGATTACCAGAGCCTGGGACTGTTATACAAGTGCCGTGATTGCGACAATGTATTTAATCAGCCGATGATAAAATGGAGATGTCTGAAATGTTCGTCGCTGACGCCTCAGGAGAAAGTTACCGAGATAAATGTCTATTCTTATAGCTTCAACGAGGAAAGGAGGAGCTGGCTGGAGTTTGAGCTCAAGCCCAGGCGACAACTCATAGACTTTTTGAAGCAACGCGGCTACGAAGTAACTGAAAATGCCACCGTGAAGGGCAGGTCAGGGGCTGAGCATAAGATAGATATACTGGCTACCAGGGATGACGGCGTGGTTACCTATAAGATTGCCATCGGCGTTAAGGTGGCTGAGGACAGGATAGGGCTGCAGGAGATATTTGACTTTGATGATACAGTCTATAATAGCGGTATTCATGATAAAGTCCTGGTGGTGGTTCCGGGATTGCACCGGGAAGCCGAGAAATTTGCCAGCCTGCAGCGGATAAAGGTACTTGAGGTCAGGGACCTAGAAACGGTATTGGCTAGTGCTGTTTCTAAGCCAGGCGAGGAGATAAAAAGGGAGCCCTTTGAGTTCAAATCCAAGTCACAACTCGTAGAGTACCTAAAGAAACTTGGCTATCAAGTAGAGGAGAACGCTGAGGTTCAAGGCAGGTCAGGGGCTAAGCATAACCTAGACATACTGGCTACCAGGGATGATGGCATCGTTACTCATCATATCGCTTTCGGCGTTGAGGTAGCGGAAAAGGCAGTAGAGCTGGAGAAGGTGTTTGATTTTGATGATAAGGCTTATGATATTGGCATTCTGGATAAGGTCTTTATTGCCATCCCAGGTCTTAGTCGGGAAGCCGAACAATTTGCCCAGAGGCAGAAAATCAGGGTCTTTGAGGTGAAGGAACTGGAGCCGTCTGGCTCAGAATGAAAAAGATGGCTAAATATGTTTTACCTTTAGAGATTCAAGAGCTAGAAGAAGGTGGCTATCTTGCCACAAGCCCTGCTCTCCCCGGTTTTCTGGTTCAGGCCAAAACAGTGGAGGAGGTGCTGCGTCTGGCACCAGATATTGCCCAGTCCCTGATTGAGGCGATGCGGGAGAAAGGTATTCCGCTTCCCCAGGCATTGCAATCCGTTGAGCCACCCTTTCACGCTGAACTCCTTATACCAGTATGACCTGCCGCGTGTTGACCAGGAAGCTTCGCAAGCTGGGCTGTGAGTTTGCCCGACAAGGGCCCGGCTCCCATGAAATTTGGTGGAACCCCCTGAACAAACGCTTCACCACCATTCCTAAGGGCAGAGGCAATATACCTAAAGGCACTTTAGCTGCCATTTTGCATGACCTTGGTTTTACTCATAAAGATTTGGATAGTACCTAGGGGAGTTCTAGAGGGGCACTAGCCCCTCTTTTTCTTTATAAAATGTGGCTCTGTAGCGGAGGGGGTGACAGGAGGGCAAAAGTACCATTACTAACAGCCTATTGACACTGCTATAATCCTATCTTATTATGAACTTAGCTAATCATAACTTACCTAAATTAAACCAAATACTGAGGAAAGGAGGTGCACAAGAAAATGAGGAGGTTTATGAAGAAGTTACGGAAACAGTTTCGCTATGGGGAGAAGGGCTTCACCCTGATTGAGCTGCTGGTAGTGGTAGCCATCCTGGGTGTTTTAGCAGCGGTGGTAGTGCCCAATGTGGTTAAGTTTATGGGCACTGGCCAGATTGAGGCAGCCAATACTGAGGCTCATGATGTCCAGTTAGCCGTGGTTGCCTACATGGCCGATAACAACCTGACAACTTTTGACGCTGACGTTGGGCCAGCGACCGCGACCGGGCCAGAGAAATTCCTAGTCAATTACACCGGACTACAAGCAGTCTATACCATTGGCCAGGTTGAAGGTAGAACTGGTGAGATAACCTCGGCTGACAAAATTACTGAACCAGAGCCCAGTAAGTGGGGCGACCTTGTTTATACGGCGGGGACAGGCTGGCACACGCCCACGTAATAAGTAGGCTAAGGTTAAACATCAAATTTACATTCAGGACAGAGCATCGAGACGTGAAGCTAACAAGGTGAAGGTTTGCAGGAGTAGGATTGGGAAAGCTTACCGGTGAGGATGGTTACTTTATACCTTGACGGTAGGCTTTTCTATTCTCTTGTGCAGATAGATAGATGACACTTGAAAGTATAAGGGTAGCCTTGACTTTAAGTTTGGAACAAGCCCTAGTAGTTCTTGGTGTCATTGCGAGACACAAAGTGCCGAAGCAATCTCTGAAAGCAATGGTGAGGTTGCTTCGCTTCGCTCGCAATGACAGTAAAAAGAGGCTCGCAATGACAGTAAAAAGAGGCTCGCAATGACAGTAAAAAGAGGCTCGCAATGACAGTAAAAAGAGGCTCGCAATGACAGTAAAAAGAGGCTCGTTTATCACAGGAAGGTTCAAGAGATTGTTTACCAAACCCTCACCCTTTGTCCTTCTCCTGGCTTGTTGAGAGTGGGATGCCATCACGACATTCTGGCGTCGGTAGGTGTCCCTGATATTGACAGTTTGGTAACCATGCATTTAAGATAGAGGTTGAGTAATGGGTACCTAATATGGGGAAATTGTGCCTATTTTATGCTGGCCCAAGATTATTATGAAAAGATTTCGCTATGGCGAAAAGGGCTTCACCCTGCTTGAGATGCTGGTGGTGGTGGCTATCCTCGGCGCGCTGACGGCGGTAGTCATCCCTAACGTCGTCAAGTTCATGAACGAAGGCAAGGAAGAGGCAATGCTGGCCGAGCACCACAATCTTCAGACGTCGGTACTGGCCATCCTGGCAGATGCCGATGTGCACGCATTAGACGCTACCTATACAGACCGTCGGGAACGGTCTGAAATTCACGAGGTTCAGGCTAGAGACGCTGACGACAAGGTGTATTATCTTGATGACTACTTAATTGGTGGTCAGTGGCCGCTACTGCAGTCCTATGACATTTCTCAAGCTGGCTCAGTAACTGTGCATCCGGAGTAGCTGACCAATTAACCGCTTGGTAATATGAGGACTTAACCCGGGGATTAATCCAGGGAAAATTGATTCAGAAGGGCTCACCGGCAAGGTTAGTGTACTGTTACCCTGCCGATGAGCTTTTCTACTTCCTGACGGTCATTGCAGATGTTAAGCAGGGTTTCACCGCTGATGACTTGTCTAAGATAGAGGTCAACCAGTGCCTCGTCCAGAGAAATCATGCCTATCTCCCGATGAGTACGGATTACATTGGGTAGCTGATAGATTTTGCCCTCACGAATGAGGTTCCTTACTGGTGGGTTAGCCAGCATAATCTCTACGGCGGCAACTCTCCCTGGGCGGTCAGCTCTGGGCACCAATGCTTGACACAGCACACCAACCAGTAGAGAAGCCAACCGCGTCTGGGCCAGGAAGCGCTCATGGGGTGGGAACAGGTCTATTATCCTCTCTATCGCCTGATAGGTGCTGGGGGCATGGCCGGTAGATAATATCATGTGCCCGGTCTCGGCTATAGATAGCACCGCCGCTGCCGTGTCTAAATCCCTCATCTCACCCACCAGAATCACATCCGGGTCCTGCCTCAAGACATGCTTCAGTGCCTGGGCAAAGGACAATGTATCAGTGCCTAACTGCCGCTGGGTTATAGCACAGTTAAGGCTGGGAAAGACATATTCAATCGGGTCTTCAATAGTAACTACATGGCAACTTCGGTTAGCATTCAAGTGCTGAATCATAGCTGCCTGAGTAGTAGTCTTGCCGCTACCAGTAGGTCCGGTAACTATTACCAGCCCTCTTGGCTTCAGGACAAGCTCTTTGCAGATTTGGGGTAGTTCTAGCTCATCTAAAGACGGGATTTTTGGTGGCAACAGGCGCATAGCAAGGCTGATGGCCCCACGTTGCTGAGCTGCATTGCACCGAATACGAGTGCCGTCAGGTAAGGTATAGCCAAAATCAAGCTCCAGATGCCGGGTAAAACTCTCCCGTTCCTCGGGGCTGGTTATCTGGAGAAAAGCCTGGCTTATCTCAGTAGGGGTCAACGGGGTGGTACCATTTACCGACTCCAGGGAGCCATTTACCCGTAGCAATGGCGGGCTGGACACAACCAGGTGTAAATCAGAGGCTTTCTTTAATTTAGCTTCCTGCAATAATGAAAAAACATCCATATCTTCCTCCCTCCACCACCTTATTTAATAAGGAAAAACTCAAAGTTATATCCGCTAACAGTCTCCCAATCTTCTTCCTCCACTCCTTCTTCCTCTATAACTTTCTCATAAGCCTCTATAGATGAGATAATAACCATAGAGAATCGGCCGCTACTTCTTAAAGCTCTGGCATACATAAAAATCGCAGCCTCGTCTGAATCCCTACCTATTACCGTTACTTGCTCAGCATCATGATTAATCTCAGCCTGGTCTAGGCGTGTGCCCTTTTCTACTTTATCACCACCGTAGAGCAAAGCTACGTCCGCTGGTACCAGGCTGGTAATCTGGCTCAAGTCTTCGTCAACCAGTTCCCGCACCTCTACCAAATCGGTGAAGGTAGCCTCAAAAACCCCGGCGGTGGCGGCTAGTGGCACAATCTGAGGTTCTACCTGTGTAACCTGTTCCCGTAGTGTGGTTATTGCCTCTTGGTGTTCTGCAACCAGGTGTTCGGCAGGTGGCAGTTGAGCGCGTAAGGCACTAGTTTCAGCCATACTACTCTGGAGAAGGGAAAAGGCGTAATAAGTTAGTCCAATGCCAACAATGGCGATAGCAATTGGGATAAGGATTCCCGCTACCCGTGGAGCCTTAGGTTGGAAAACCTTAGGCAAGGTGTTGAAGTTCACTAGCGAAAAGTTTGCTTCACCTTTTTCCGGTAGTAGTTCCTTGAGTGCCAGCCCTATATTGACCATAAACTGGTTTGGGTTAAAGCCCTCCGGGAACTCCATAGGCGAAGGTAGGATTGAGACTGAGTAGCCTGCCTTGCCAGCTAGCGATTGCCAGCTCTCCGGTGCCTCAGCCAGGTCGCCGCTGACAAATATCGGCACTGTTGAATCCAGAGGGTTTTCCATGTGGCTGGAGTTATAGAAGGTAATAGTTCTCTCAAGCTCTTCGGTGATAGCTGGTAGTATTTCTGATAGCGATGTTGCCTCACTGGATAGAGACAGGCTGCGGATTACCTGAGGCACCCTGTCCGCCATGACCACAATGTCAAGGTTAGTTGACCAGGCATTAACAATTATGGCTCTGGGCTCATTTACATTTCGGCACAAGGCTAGCGGCGCCAAGTCCATGAGGTATGGCTCAACACCGGCCTGGCGCAGTGTCCTGACCAGGGTGTCGGCTGCATTTCGGGGGAAGGCAGCCAGGAAGAGACGCGTTTCTCCCTTCGGGCCAGGAATAGGCTGGTATGCAAGGTAGACCTGGTCTAGAGATACCGGTATCACTCGTCTTGCCTCATGCCTTACTGCCTCATCCCGTACCGCTTCCGGTAGTTCCGGCAGGGTTATCAGGCGATATAGGGAATTGAGTCCACTTAAACCAGCAATGACTTTGCTTGGCGTTACTTTGGCCACCTTAAATAGCTCCCTAAGCCTTTCCGTCACCTGGGCTTCGTCAAGAATAATTCCGTCTCTGACCAAACCCGGCTCCAGCGGTAGGCGTGCCCACTTTTGCACTCGCTTGCCTTTGGTTACTAGTAACCTGATATCAGTATCGTCAATAAATAGAGTAGTAGCCATACTTATTCCTCTTTATAACTATAGATAACCAGTTTGATGTTAGCTGAGGGTGTGTCCATCTCTTCCCTCTCTTCTATCTCTTCTTTGCTTAATCCCTCTTTCTCTTCTTCACTCACGGGGTCTGGAATTACTATAGATACTATCTCCACAGTCGCCGTATCAAAATCCCTGTGTGTGACTATGGTGTGAATGAAGTTGAGGATATCGGACACCTCACCCTTCACATCGACATCAAAAGAGGTAACCAGGTAGGTGACATCCTCCACCTCAATATCCTCCGTTTCCATCTCCACAGCAACCTCCAGGTCACTCGGCTCTGAGGCGGTAAGACTGATTATCTCTAGGCCCCAATCATTGGCTATTCCAAATAGCAGCTCATCTACCTCAATGCTCTCCACGGCGGCAGGGAAGACAGCTTTAGCCGTCCTTAGCTGTGATGTAGCTTGTGCCAATTTGTCTTCTAGCTCAGTCAGAGTGCTTTCCAGGTTCGCCCTTTCTGCAGCCAGCTTGGGTATCTTGGCTTGAACCGCAGATAGCTGCTCACTTAACTCCTCCTGCTTCGGCCCCTCCTGTAGATAGAGCCAGTACAGACTGCCGGAGGCAATAACGAAAATGCCAATAACCAGAATTAGCCAAGCTATTTTACTTAACTTCATTAGTTAGTTTACCTTCCTTTATCCTATTACCAGCTTACAAAACTACATTATAACACATTAGTATAACACTGGGAAAGCCACCATAAAAACCTACTCCTATTGCAGGTCAACCTCCCAGGTAAGAACAGTTATGGCCACTGGTCCCCCGGGAATGTCCTGCTGAGCGAAGACATAAGATAACACCGTGGTGCTCTTGCCAGTTGCAGAGGTAGCTATAGCTCTGATTCCCTCGAATTCGGTGATAACTTCACCGGACCAGCTAATCTGGATACTGTTTCGCGTTGTCTCTAAAAAGGCAACATGTAGGAATTCCCCGAGGGATACTGGCGGAGTTAAGGCAAATCTCTGGGTTCGACAAACACCTTCGGTGAATAGGGGCCCTTTAGCTGGTTTCCATTCCCAGATGAAAGCTCTGCCTAAGTGGTCGACTATCTCTGTCACTCCATCACCGAGCGGCTCTTCATCAATATAGTTGGTATAGCCTGGGTCGATCAGGGGCTGGGTGATAATGTTTTTCTCATCCACGTCCATCACTCCGTCAGGAGGGACATTTAGGTCCACCTCCGTCAGAAGAGTGTCAAAATTCAGGTCTATTGCTAGGTGATTATCTAGTTCCTCTGTCCAAAGCTCTGCCGTTGTAGTACCGAACGGCTCCTCATAGTTGTAGTTGCTAATCCAGAAACCCGTGCTTAGAATTTTTGTGGTGCCACCGGAGCCCGATTGCGGAAAGTAGAATGCTGTGATTCGATACTCGTAACACATTTCGTTTTCGTCCACGATTGGGGCGTAAATCATCAACCAATCTTGCTGAGGCCTGTTCTTATTGTAGGTCCCTTGTCTGTCCTTCAAAACCCCGAGATCAATAAAGAAGTCTAACATTGGGTCTTCGCCACCCTCTGGTGGTATCTGCACCCAGACGTCTTTGCCATTTACTGTCAGGCCGTATTCGATGGGGGCTAGGCCATTCATTATCTTCAATATGGCATCCTCTATCCCGGCATCAGCCGCATAAAGCTCAGCCATCCTCTGTTCATAGGCTTGACCAGCTTTAAGCCCGGTACCCATAAAACCCAGAAGAGGAGCCATGATAAGCCCGCCCAAAAGCAGCAGAATCAGGACTAAAATGAATGCCTGCCCAGTCTCTTCTCTTACTAATTCTTTCAGTTTTCTTTTCATATCTTCCACCTCTATGTTACCACAATCGGCTGCGGTAAATCTGGCCTGGGAACAATTTCATATACCCTGGTCTCATTTTCTGTTCGTGGCCAAGTGCCCACAGCAGCCGTTACCGTCAAAAAAAGCGTATCATTGATACCATCTTCATTGGTGTCGGTGAATTCACATTTGGTCTGTGGTTCACCATCCTTCAAGGTCGAGTCAATGTACTGAGCCACCAGAATCTCACTCGTCTCCCCATTAACCGAATGGCTTCGTTTGAGCTCACTGCCATCTAGAGTATATGTAACCTCATGCAAAGTTTTATCCCAATCCTCCCAGGTCAAGAAGATGGACTCAAGCTGACCGCCGTCGTTCACAATAACAGGCTCCTGCTGAGCCATCTGGGCATCATGGCTAATCCAATAACCGGCATTCTGCACCTGGCGAACAGCGAGCATGTGGTTGTCGCTACGGGCACTTATATTAAATAACTGAAAGATAGTTGCAACAATGACACCAATGATAAGGCCAGTAATGGCGATGGCCACTATTAGCTCAATTAGAGTGAAACCTTTCTGGTTCTTATTTATTGACTTTAACCGTCTAAGCATTTCGGTCTACCTTACCGTCCTCTAATGTAATTACTTCTTTATCGTGATGCTTGATGACCAGCTTTATCCTCTGAAGCCCGGCGTCACTCGGAACATCATAACCGGGGTTGGGCGGCGGTAGTTCATCAACAATGGGGAAGTACCAGGGAACACCTATTATGTCGTCATTAGCACCACCGTTAACAGTATTGCCGTCACGGTTAACACTCCAAATAGAATAGCCATCAGGGATTCCCTCGATTTTCAAGTAGACTGCTTCATTACCGGCGTCGGGGTCAGCCAACTGGTACTCCTGGCTCTTAACATATTCCATCTGGCTTCTGGCCAGGCTTTCCGCAGTGGTCCGTTCATCGGCAATAATAAGAGCCCTGGAGGCGGTAGTCAGACCGCTAAGAAAGGCAACCGCCACCAGCCCCAGGATAGCCAGGGCTATTAGCACCTCAATTAAGGTGATACCTCTTTCATCCTTAATCAAAACTCGCCTCCTATCACCCTAGCTGGCCATAGATACCATACATGGCGCTTACTAGAGCTACAGCAATAAAACCAACTACTAAGCCGATACCTATTATCATAGCTGGCTGAATAAGTCCTACAGCAGCACTAGTTCTATCATCAGACTCCATCTCATAGCTCTGAGCTACCGTAGCTAGTGTGTTGTCAAGATTACCTGTTTCCTCACCAACTCCAACCATCTGTACCATTAAGGGGAGGAAGAGACTGCTCTTCGCCATCGGTCGGGACAAACCCTCGCCTCTAATCAACTCCCGCTGAACCTCGGTCAGCACTTCAACCATTGCCTTGTTATTAGTGCCGTGGATAGCCATGGCTATGATTTCGGGCAAAGGTAAACCAACCTTAAATAGCAATGATATGGTTCGGCAACAACGGGAAAGCTCATTGAGGAGAAAAATACGCCCAAGTACAGGTAACCTTAGTGATAGCTTATGCCACTGGTATTTTCCGGCTGGAGTTCTGATGTAAGCAAAGCCCAAAACTGCCACCACTGCTATTGCTCCCATGAGATAAGCCCCGTACTGGCCAAGCCAATCAGTAAGTGCTATGAGTATCCTGGTTGCTAACGGTAGGTCAGCCCCAAAGGCACCGAACAGGCTGACAAAAGTGGGCAAAACAAAGGTAACCAATAAGCCTATCACTAGAATAGCGACAACAGCCACGATAATGGGATAGGTGAGGGCACTCTTAACCTTTTTTTCAGTGTTGACTGCCCTCTCCATATAATCAGCCATTTGCCGTAACACCACTTCCAAGTTTCCACCTTGCTCACCGGCGGCTATTGCCCGGTGGTAGATTGAGGAGAAAGCCCGCGAGTGTCTACTTAGGGCCGATGATAGTGATGTGCCGCCGCGAATGTCAGTGGCTACATCACCGACTATCTTCTTCAGCATGCGATTAGTTACCTGGCTTTGTAATAGCTCTAACGAGGTAACAATATCGGTGCCAGCCTCAAGGAGTAAAGCAAACTGGCGAGAAAACATTATTATTTCCCTTGGCTTTATCTTGGAAAAGGCGGCAGCCAGCTTTTCCGTATTGAAAAAAGGAACAACCTGCTTGAGGCTAACCACCTGGTAGCCGCCATAGCTCAATAGATTGGTAGCCGCTTCTTCACCGGTAGCCGAAAGCTTACCTTTAACTAATCTTCTATCTTCAGTATAGGCTACATAAGCGTAATGCATTTTAGCCTCCTGGCCATTAGACTGGAGAGTAGGTAACCCGCAACACTTCTGACGGGGTAGTGATACTGGCTTTTACTTTACGCATACCATCGGTCATCATAGAAGTCATACCTTCTTTTAGAGCTTGGACTCGGACATCACTGGTGTTGGCGTGACGGGTCATCATCATCCTTATCTCATCACTCATCGTTAGAATCTCAAAGATTCCTATCCGACCCCGGTAACCTGTATAGCTGCACGGCTTGCAACCGGTGCCATACAGGAATTCAACTCTCTTCTCTCCCATTCCCTGTTCGTAAGCCATTTGTTCCATCAGAGGGGCCTCAATAAGGTGGGAGCAATCAGGGCAAATGCGACGCACCATCCGCTGAGCTACAATACCGACGACTGCCGAAGCTATCAAGAAGGGCTCTACCTTCAGGTCAAGGAGACGGAAGAGAACACCGGTGGCATCGTTGGCATGAATGGAAGATAGCATCAGATGCCCGGTTAAAGCTGCCTGAATAGCTATATTGGCTGTTTCCACATCACGTATCTCACCCACCATTATCACATCAGGGTCAAGGCGAAGTATAGACCGTAGTCCACTGGCAAAGGTAATACCAGCTTGCGGATTGACCTGTATCTGATTAATATCCTTAAACCGATACTCGGCTGGGTCTTCAATAGTAATGATGTTTTTCTCTACCATATCAAGAGAATTGATTGAGGCATATAGAGTAGTAGTTTTGCCGGCTCCGGTGGGACCGCTAATCAGAATCATGCCGTAGGGAACCCTAAGCGTAGCTTCATACTTGGTCAGGCTATCGGCTAGGAGACCAAGCTCGGATAATTCTATAAGCGCCAGTGACTTGTCCAGAAGGCGCAATACTGCCATCTCACCGTTGACAGTGGGGGCAGTAGCCACTCGAATATCTATCTCTCGTCCTTTAGCCTCAGTAGAGAATTGACCATCCTGGGCACGATGATGGTCAGCAATATTCATGTCAGCCAGGATTTTAATCCGGGAGATAAGAGCCGAATGTATATTCAAAGGTAGGGATATCATATCCTGGAGAGTACCATCAATACGGTAGCGTACTCTTAACCTAGTCTCATCTGGTTCAAGGTGTATATCCGAAGACCGGGCTTTAACCGCCTCATCAATAATAAGGTTGAGAGCCTTAACTAGCGGGGCATCAACCGCTGCATCTATGATAAATTTCTCATCGGTTATCCCACTAGGCATAGAGATGTCGGAAATCTGCCTTTCAATTTCACCATAGCCTTTATAATTGAAGTCAATGGCATCCTTGACCTCCTTAGAACTAGCGGCTATAGGCTTAATCCTCATTTGGCTCTGGGCGGAGAAAGCCTCAAAGGCAAAGATATCAGTCGGGTCTGCCATGGCTACCTGTAGTGTTTTACCAGATATAGTCAGGGGTACAGCAGTATACCTTCTGGCCATTACCTCAGGGATGAGTTGTAATGCTTCTGGCTGAGGTGAAAGCTTCAGTGGCTTGCCAGTTGGAACCTCTGCTTTGCCTGGCTTAGTTAGTCTTTCAGGCTGGACCGGCTTTGGGGGGGTCTCAAGAAATTCAGAAAATGGTTTTTCACCCAGCTCAAGGACTTTTATCCTCTGATGTTCAGCAAATTGCCTGGCTTCGTGGCTAAGTCTTGGTGATACCACGATGGCTTTATAATCAATGCCGACGTCGTAGCCTTTAGTATCAAATATGGTTACCTGACCTAGACCTATCTCCTCCTCAGCACTTATAATATCTATTCCCAGGCTATACCCAATCTGCCCATTCTCACTATAAGCTAGTATATCAAAGATATATTCAACCCCTGACCTGCCTTGAACTTTAGCTTTTTCCTCAACTCTATAGCCACGATTAGCCAAAGATTCCAGTAATTGGGGCCTCGTCTCAAAGCTGAAGAGCTCACTTGGCTTCACTGGTCGCGCTGGCTTTGAGCTTAATAGTGTCTTTATTCGTTCTTCATCAAAGACCTTTATTCGCTGTTTTTCGGCAAACTCTCTGGCTTCTTGACTAAGTCCGGACAAAGTAATAACAGCCCGGTCCTGAATGCCAGTATCGTAAGCTTTATTAGCCAGGTTAAAAACGGTGGTCAATTCAGCTTCCCTTTCATCATCCCTGATGACGTCAATAGCAATAGTATAGATAATAAGACCATCATCCTTTTGCGCCAGCATATCCAAGGTATGCTCAACCCCTGACTTTCCCTGGAGTTTAGCCCTCTCGGTTACTTTACACCCCTGATTTTTTAGATATTCCATAACCTGAGCTTTTAACTCCAACTTAGGTTCTAGTTGTTGCACTTTACCTTCCGGCATTTATTTCTCCTGTCTCATTCAGCAGGTGAGTAAGTGTAGTTCATCAATTTACAAAAGTCAAGAATACTAACCACACTTCAAATCGTCTCTCCACCAGGCTATTTACACCTACATCTTATTGTTACTTTTAATCTTAGGCTACTGGAATTTATTGCCCATAAAATTACCGTTAAAATCCCGTTAAAATCTTAAGGTTTTTCCTCCGCTGAAATCCAACCGTGGCGTATAGCCAGCACGGCAGCGTGAGCTCGGTCATTCGCATTTAACTTACGAAGGATGGAGCTGACATGATTCTTAATGGTTTGTTCGCTGATTTCTAGGATACGGGCAATCTGCTTATTTGAGTTACCATCGGCAATATAGTTCAGAATCTGTGTCTCTCTGTGGGTCAGGGGGGCAGTTATCGTTTCCATAGTCTTCCCAAGTGATACTATGTCCTGAAATTGCCTTAATACATGTTCAGCCACCTTGGGTCTAGCCAGAAGACTGTCATTTATGGGGTATTCACCGCGGCAGGATTGTCTTATCGTGCTATTCAACTCTTCGGCAGTAGTATTCTTGTTTAGGTAAGCTACAGCTCCGGTCTTAATAACCTCAAAAAGCTCCCCATTATCAAGATTGGGGGTTAACATTATTAATCTAATATTTGGGTAGCGTCGGATAATTCTTCTGCCCAGTTCGAGGCCACTAAGGGAGGGAAAGTCAATGTCCAGTAGTATCACATCGGCGCAGTCCGCCTCAATTATCCCTATCAGGTCATCGTTCGGGTCACAGTCTAGTATCGTGAAGTCAGGTTGTTGAGATAATACCTGGCGCACACCAACCCTGAAGAACGCCTGCTTATCAACTATCATCACTATAATCTTATCCACCCAAATACCCCCGTTTAAACTTTATGCCTTATGGTTGCTTAATAGCTTATTATTACTCTTTAGCGCCTAGTTTGTCAAAGGAGGCTTTCCCACTCATTACTTTGGTATCGTTACTGCCCTCTATAAGAAAACTGGCAATATCCTCCTGCCGGAATCTGCGGTCACCCCGGGAACCAATACGATATGACTTTAGTGCTCCCTGATTACTCCACCGCCTTACCGTGTTGATATGCACGTTAAGAAGTTGAGCTACCTCGCTTATGGTTAGCATACCGTTTATGTCTTTGGGATTTGCCATAGCTACTTTCTGGTTTAAGCTACCTTAAACTTATGTATTACTACTAAACTTAACTATTGCTACTATAACTTATCTTATTTAGCAGCACAATCACCCAAATGGACTAGTTGGGGTAGTAAAAAGTATCTAGGAAAAAAGTACTAATAATAAGATGAGATAAGTTCTTAGGTGTTTCCAACACTGAGCCAGTTGATTATCTCCTGGGGAGAAACCTTTAAGCCATTTTTGTGGAGAAAAATAGTTCTCGTAAGAGGTTAGAGAAACAAATCATCGGTAGTAATTGACAGAGCTTTTAACTATCTTTATACTAGTGGAAAATGTTGCCCATAGGGAGCTGGTATAGTTATGCTCTACGCTAATCCTATTGTAGTTATAGTGGGAGACTGAACACATGAGTGATAAAGCTGAGGCAAAGAGGAAACTTAGGGAGGCTGAGGAGAGGATAAAGGGGGAACTTAAGGAAGTTGGGGAGAGGGTGAAGAGGGAGGCTAAAGAGGCCAGGGAGAGGGCCAGGAGGGAAGCTGAAGAGGCTAGGGAGAGGGCCAGGAGGGAAGCTGAAGAGGCTAGGGAGAGGGCAAAGAGGGAGGCTGAGGAGGCTAAGAAAGCCAGGGAAGCCGAGGCCAGGGCAAAGAAAGAAGCTGAGTGGGCAGCCAGGGAGAGGGCGAAGAGGGAGGCTGAGGAGGCTAGGGAGAGCGCAAAGAGGGAAGCTGAGGAAGCTAAGAAAGCCAGGGAAGCTGAGGCCAGGGTGAAGAAAGAAGCCGAGTGGGCAGCCAGGGAGAGGGCAAAGAGGGAAGCTGAAGAGGCCAAGGAGAGGGCGATGAGGGAAGCTGAGGAAGCTAAGAAGGCTAAGGAAGCTGAAAAGAGGGTCAGGAAAGAAGCTGAACTAGCCGCTAAGGAGAGGGCGAAAAGGGAAGCTGAAGAGGCCGAGGAAGCTGAGGCCAGGGTGAAGAAAGAAGCTGAACTAGCCGTTAAGGAGAGGGCGAAAAGGGAAGCTGAAGAGGCCAAGGAAGCTGAGGCCAGGGTGAAGAAAGAAGCCGAACTAGCCGCTAAGGAGAGAGCCGGGAGGGAAGCTGAAGAGGCCAAGGAGAGGGCGATGAGGGAAGCTGAGGAAGCTAAGAAGGCTAAGGAAGCTGAAAAGAGGGTCAGGAAAGAAGCTGAACTAGCCGCTAAGGAGAGGGCGAAAAGGGAAGCTGAAGAGGTAAGTACTGAGATTTATGAAGGAATGGTGGAGCTGGTAATACCGTCACCAGTAGATTTAGGCCAGATGAAGAAATTAGAAGAAGCTTTACAGCAGGTTCAAGACCTACGGCTGCTATTGATTGGTGGCTCACTAGATGAAGGTATCAAGATTGTGGTATCGGCAGGGAAACCAATCCCTCTGGTTAGTATCCTAAGAGAAATGCCACCCGTAGAACAGGTGGTTAAGAAAGGCAAGGAAATTCAGGTTAGCCTAAAAGCAAACCTATAATTCATTGATTTGTTCTTATTCTCTATCTTTACTTCATTTAAACATGAACCGTCTTGTTATTTTTTGATTCTTCGTAGCACCCAGAAACCAAGGACGCCAAGTAGCAGTGCCCCAAGTCCTATCCATAGATATAGAGTCCAGCTAGGTGCTACTTCCTGGGAACGGTCAGCATAAAATAACACCGGTATTGTCCACTTACCCTCATTGGAGGCATTATCTACTGCTCTTACCCTCCAGTAGTAGGGGGCATCCATCCCGGTTGATTTTAGCCTCTCCTCTATTTTGAGGGTGTATTCCGATTGGGTCAGGCCTTCCCTCTCCAGCACTATTGTGGTGAAATCGTCATCAGTCCCAATCTGTAGGGTGTAGGTTATACCACTGAGGTCAGCAACATCCCCCCAATCGAAGTGTGTCTCTACCTCTACTGTGGCAGCCACTTCTGGTAGCAGGGGCACCGGTATTGGTGGTGCGTCTGATTCCATAGTGAAGATGGAGGTTATGGTATTGGTGCCATCGGTAGCAGTTACTGTATGGTTGCCAGCAACGCTGGGTGGAGCTAAAAAGGTGGCTGAGAATGTTCCCTGACTATTAGTAGGGGCTGTCTCTACCTCAATATCATCATAGGTGATAGTAATCTGGCTACTAGCAATGAACCCGGTGCCGTAGAGTGTTAGCTCCATGCCGACATGCCCGGGCGAAGTCTGGCTGGTATCTGGGCTTAGACTAATACCAGTCAAAATAGTCAACTCTGCCTCAGCCCAATTGTTATTGTCATCACTAGCTTTTACTATGCTGGTGCCCTTAGCTGCATCAGAGGGTACGACAAAGCTACCGGCGAAGCTACCTTTGCCGTTAGTCTGTACAAATAGCGGTATAGTAGTAACCCTAGAGCCATCAACGGTGATAGTTATCTGCTCCCTATCCTCAAAGCCGGTGCCGCTAACCTTTATTACCCCACCAATCGCCCCTGAGGTCGGATTTATAATTACTTTGGTTTTCACGCTAAATTCAACCTCGGGTTCATTACCAGATTCGTCAGTGGCGGTTATGGTATGGGCATCAGCGGTACTTTCTGGGATGATAATGGTGCAAGTAAATTGACCATCCTCATCGGTTTTTTCATCCCCAGTGGCTATTTCAATAATGTCGCCATCATATTCAATGGTAATTTCTTGACTGATACCGAATCGCTTGCCACTAATCTCAACTTCGGTGCCTACCTGGCCCTCCTCAGGGCTTATCTCAATCTCACCACCAAGTACAGTAAATTTGTCAAAATCTAATATGGTAGTGCTGCGGTGGTAGGTAACATAAAAATAGTAATCACCACCGTGCACATCTTCCTTGTCTTCACCGTCGGTGAGTTCACTGGGCACAGTGAAAGTGGTGGTGAGCTCACCATCAGCATTGGTCCACTTTATTCCCGTACTTTCATAGGCAGTAACCTCAGTGTCAATGTCATCGCCATCATCAGCTTTATCACTGGAGAAATAGAGACGATATGTTGTAGCAGCTTCAAAACCGTGGCCTTCAATCTCAATCTTGTCGCCGATTTTACCCTCTTCAGGGGAGGTATGAATACTTTCGCCTGAGGCATGAATTGGGGTGGTGGAGGATGCTACTACCAGCGCTAGGATCATGCTTAATACTAAGAGGTAGAGTGTTCTATGGTATCTTGTTGGTCCCTGCTTCATCAGTTTATAGCCCCTATATTCACTCTATCCTACCGGCCGTATATGTCTGAATAAACTAGTGTAGGTTAATAATAATCTATAGTTAATAGCACGTCAATGTCAAACACTATTCGGGAAAGGTTGGGGTATAGGAGAGTTATATTTTCTGCCGTATTCATTCAGGTTAGCTAGCGGCTTGACAGTAGGTGTGTAGCTCAGCTTATAATAGGCTGACTTCAATGGGAATCTACCAACTTTTAGAACGTTCTCAAGGTAACTACCAAGAAAGCCAGTTGTTAAGTTTGACCCCAAAGCTAATTTATATATTCTTCCCAGGCAACCCTTGATAAACGGTTGGCTAATGGAAAGGAGAGTGTCTTGGAGTATTTCTTGAATGACCTACAAAAGACGGTCAAGGGAATGGCGAGAACTATTGCCGAGGAAAAAATACTGCCGGTGCGTGCAGAGCTTGACGAGACTGAAGAGTTCCCCTGGGCGATAATGGAATACCTTGCCAATACTGACCTGTGTGGAGTTTTTCTTCCTGAGGAATATGGGGGTTTAGGCGGCGGTTGTTTTGAACTATGTTTAGTTGTTGAAGAGCTAAGTCGGGTGTGTGCCGGGGTAGCTACCAGCTATGCTGTTAACTCACTGGGAAGCTTTACGTTGCTGGAGTATGGGACTGAAGAGCAGAAGCGAAAATACCTACCAGACATTGCCTCCGGGAAGAAGCTATCTGCCTTTGCTGTAACCGAGGCAGAGGCTGGTAGTGATATTGGTGGCATAAAGACAACTGCCCGCCGAGAAAAGGGGGGCTATATAATTAACGGAACTAAGCAGTTTATTACCAACGGCGGGGAGGCTGAGATATACACCGTTATTGCTCTGACTGACAAAGCGAGAGGCGCCCGCGGCGCCAGCGCTCTCCTGGTAGAAAAGGGTACCCCCGGCTTCTCTTTCGGCAGAAAAGAGAAAAAGATGGGCATTCGCACTTCGGCAACAAGGGAACTGGTTTTTGAAGATTGTTTCGTTCCTGCGGAGAATATTATTGGCCGGGAGGGAATGGGATTCATTATGACGATTAGACTCTTTGACCTCTCACGTCCAGGGATAGGGGCTCAAGCGGTTGGGCTGGCTCAGGGGGCTCTGGAAGCAGCCGTGGACTATGCCAAGAAGCGTATCCAGTTTGGCCACCCCATTATTTCATTTCAGGCAGTCCAGCATATGCTAGCCAACATGGCTACCGACGTGGAAGCAGCCAGAGCACTGGTTTATGCAACCGCCAGGACTGTTGATAGCGGGATAAAGAACATCGGCCTGGAATCAGCCATGTCTAAGGTTTTTGCCTCAGACGTAGCGATGAGAGTTACCACTGATGCCGTACAGATTTTTGGGGGTGTCGGCTACATGCGTGATTATCCGGTTGAGAAGATGATGAGAGATGCCAAAATCACGCAGATATATGAAGGTACTAACCAGGTTCTGAGAAATGTCATCGCCCTTGAATTACGGAAGAAGAAGGCATTTTAGTAAATTATGTCTGCTGTTCATGAACCAATCGCTTTTATTTCTCAGTTAGTTAATTATGTCGGTACCCCTTCCAGTTAGTGCCCGTGCTGATTGAGATATTAAAAAGATGAGCCGACCAGATAAAGTGTAATCATGGAGAGAATTGCTGGCTTTATCTACGACAAGTCCAGACTGATTATTGTTCTGGTAGTCATCTTGAACATTGTCGCACTGGCCTCCTTCTTCCGCTTCCAACTTGATACGGATTTCCTCAGTTTGTTCACTGCGGGAAATCCCAGGGCAGAAGAGTATGACAGGCTGAATGAAAAATATCAGATTGGTGAGGCTATCTCGGTTCTTATCGAGCAGGATGATTCCCTCCTGGACGAAGAGAATCTGCAGAATGTCTTGAGGCTTCAGGAAGATATTGAAGAAATTGATGGTATCTTCCAGGTGCGGAGCTTTATTCCCTCAGAAATCTCCGTGCGGGGCCATATTTTCCAAGTTGACGAGACGTTTATAGATAGACACTCTGACCTCCTGGAAGATTTTATCGAGGACAATTACTTCCTTACAGAGCAGTTCCTCTCCTATGACACAAGCAAGGGTACTATTATCGTCAATCTGGAATTGGATGCTAGCGCTGGCGATGTAGTGGAGTCGCTGGAGGAGATAGTTCAAAGTGAAGAGAGCTTGACCCTTTCCCTTGCCGGTAACGAAATCATTAAAGATACCCTCTGGAATTACCTCATCAGGATAATCTTTATCCTGCCGCCGTGTGCCTTTATCCTCGTATTGCTGGTTTTCTTCTCGATTCTAAGGAATCGCAAATTCACCATCCTGTCAATAATCCCCGCAGGGCTTGCCGCCTTGTGGACGTTCGGTACAATTTTCTGGAGCGGACAGGAACTAAACCTGGTTACAGCCATCAGCCCGATATTCATCGTAGTGATTGGCTCAGCCTACGGGCTTCATTATGTCAGTCATTTTATGGACAACGTGCCTAGATATTCGGACCGCCGGCAACTTACCATAGAAACCCTGCGTATGGTTGGGACTCCGATATTCCTGGCGACTATAACTACCATGGCAGGGTTCGCTTCCCTGACTTGGGCAGAAGTACTACCCATGAGGCAGATGGGGATATTCGTCACTCTAGGCATTGGCTATGCGGGGTTTCTCGCCCTTTTCTTTCTGCCGGCGGTGCTGTCCAGGGCAAAGTTGCCCCCGGAACCACTACAAGTCCGGGAAAGCCGTCTGGCCAGACTTGTTCTGGAGGCAGCCAAGCACAGGGCTCTGATTGTTGTGGCTTTTCTGGCTATTGTGGTCGTTTCTACCTTCAACATACCCGGGCTTGAGGTGGTATCCAATCAACTGATGTTCTTCAAGGAAGGTTCAGAAATTAGGCAGACCTTTGATAAAGTGGAGAAGTATTTCGGCGGGGCATTACCGCTTACTGCGGAGATAGTTGCCGATAGAGGCATAGACACTTTAAGAGATTACAATTTTGCGGATGAGATTTTAGATACCGAGAGAGAACTGGAAAGAATACCGGGGGTAAAGAGTGCCACCTCGCTTTTTGATATGATAGTTGGGCTCAATGAGGCGATAACCGGCCGGGATGATTATCCGGAAAGCCCTCTAATCATCCAGAGACTCTTGATGCAGATAGACGATGAAGACCTGGAGACCTGGATTTCTGATGACGGTTTAAGGATGATGATTAGAACTGAAGACCTTGACTCCGTGGATATAGATAGGCTGGAGGATTTTGTCGCTGAGCACCCTGACATTCGGGTAGTTAGCGGTATGCCAGTGCTTTTTGACGAGATGAACAAGCTGGTGGTACAAAGTCAGATTCGGAGCCTGGGTTTAGCTCTGGTCTTGATATTTATCATGCTTTTGGTAACCATAAGAAAGCTTAAAGCGGCTCTTGTTGCCTTGATACCAATAGTCATCACCATCACAGCTATCATGGGGATGTTAGTCATAAGTAAGTTCTATCTCAATGTCCTGACTGCCAATCTGTCCGCTATCTCCATTGGCGTGGGCGTAGATTACTCAATTCACCTCATCCATGGCATCTATTTCTTCCGTAAGCGGGGCCTTGGCAGTATAGATTCGGTAAACTCAGCTCTGTCAAGCCTTTCCAGACCAATTCTGGCTAACGCCTTTGGCCTGGCTATTGGCCTTTCTATCCTCTTTTTCTCGCCTTTGAGGATCCATATGCAGGTAGCATCTGTGATGTGGGTAGCAATGGTCGTCTCTTCCATGGCAGCCCTTCTCCTAATCCCTATCTTCTACTCGAAGTTCCGTTCATAGACCATGAGGGGAGCTACGAGAAATCGCCTAGCGACGGTCTTTGTATTAAGGGCTTTGCTTAATACCTCTTTCCACGAGCTTGCGGTAAGTATGTGGGTCGGCTTATAATAGATTAAACTTGGCTGTAGTGGAGGGGGATGTTATGCAGATAAATGTGTCTCAACTGCTTAAGGAATCTATTGGTTCAACACGAAAGTATGAGGTGAATGAGACGATTGATGTGGCTGGTGGTGGTCGGGTAGTTCAGGGTGAGGTTAAGCTGGTACGTACTGACCGGGGTATCTTGGTTAAGGGGACATTGCAGACTGTGATTGAGGTTACCTGTGGCCGCTGCTTGAGTTTCTTTAATTGTCCCGTAGCGCTAAATATTGAAGAGGAGTATTTTCCTACTACCGATGTAGTTAGCGGTGCTTGGCTGCCCTTACCTGAAGAGCCTAGCTATTTCACCATAGATGAGCGTTATGTTCTTGATTTAACCGAGGCAATACGCCAGTATATGATGCTGGCTATCCCGATGAAACCACTTTGTCATGAAGATTGTGCTGGGTTATGTTCCCGTTGTGGACATAATCTTAATCAGGGACCTTGTAATTGTCTGCCTCAGGAAATAGACTCTCGTTGGTCTGAGTTGAGTAAAACTAACTTTAGCTAATGGTGCAGAGTAAATGAGTTGAAAGGAGCGAGTGGATTATGGCTCTACCAAAGCGAAAATATGCTAAGGCACGTCAGGGTAAGCGGCGCAGTCATTTAAAATTAAGCCCTCCGCCTCTAGACTATTGTCCTCAATGCCATAGCCCCAAGTTGTCTCACCATGTTTGTCCTACCTGTGGAAGTTACGCTGGTAGGGAAGTCATTGAGGTTGAAAGCCCGAAGAAGGCTAGCAAGTAGAGGCTAAGCTGATGAAGGTGGCTTACGTCTTTCCCGGGCAGGGTTCTCAATGGGTCGGTATGGGCCGTGACCTTTATGAGACCTTTGCGGCAGCTAAAGCAGTCTTTGAACAGGCTGACGAGGCATTGGGATTCTCTCTTACCAAAGTATGTTTTGATGGTCCGGAGGATGAACTCCGACAGACTATCAATGCTCAACCGGCAATTGTAACCGTCAGCTTTGCTTGCTTGAAGGCTATGCAAGAGATAAGTGGTGACAATGAGTTACCACCCCCTGTTTTTTTAGCTGGTCACAGCCTGGGTGAGTATACTGCACTAGCAGTAGCTGGGGTGCTTGATTTTGCCACTACTGTTTATCTGGCTCGGGAAAGAGGGCGGTTAATGCACGAAGCCGGGCAGGAGAGCCCCGGAGGTATGGCGGCGATAATTGGTCTTGATGAGGCTTTATTGGCTGGAATTTGTGAGGAGACCAGCACTAGGATTGTTAATATTAACTGCCCGGGTCAGCTGGTAATCAGTGGAGCAGCCGAGAACATAACCAAAGCTGTAAGTTTAGCCAAGTCCAGAGGTGCTCTTCGTGCCATCCCCTTGCAAGTAAGTGGTGCCTTCCATACGTCGCTAATGCAGTCGGCGGTTGGCGGCATGGCTGAGATTATAGCTACTCTTCCCTTTATCAACCCAGCCATCCCTATTATAGCTAACACTACTGCTCAGCCACTCACCACGGCTGATTTGATTAAAGAAGAGTTGCTCAGGCAGCTATGTAATTGTGTTCAATGGCAGCGCTCCATTGAATATATGGTAGATAACGGGGTATCTACCTTTATTGAGATAGGACCGGGGAAGGTGCTGACTGGTCTTATTAAACGAATAAACAAAAATGTTAAGCTGATAAACATTGGTGATGTACAGGCTGTAAAGGATTTAATTTATTGAAGGGATTGTTTATCAACCTCACCCCCTTTGTCCCCCTCTCCTTCAAAGGAGAGGGGGAAGTAGAGATTTTGAAGGGGCTTTGCCCCTTCAATCTTCCCTTAATAAACAATCTCAGAGATAAGGAGTAAGAGAGGGAGCAATTATGGACCTTTCTAACAAAGTAGCTATTGTAACTGGCAGTGGTCGGGGTATCGGGCGAGCCATTGCTTTGAAACTGGCTGAGGTTGGGGCTACCGTCGTGGTTAATGATATTGGTGAGCCGGTTGAAAGCGTTTCTGAAGAAATCAAGGCTATGGGCGGGCAGAGCCTGGCTATTCTGGCTGATGTGAGCTTAGCCAAGGATGTAATTAGGTTGGTGGAGACAACCGTGTCTACCTATGGAAAGGTTGATATTCTGGTGAACAATGCTGGCATTACCCGAGACCACCTTCTGCTGCGAATGACAGACGATGATTGGGACAAGGTATTAGAGGTTAACCTGAAGAGTGTTTTCCTCTGTACCAGGGCAGTACTAAAACATATGGTAAAGCAGCGCTGGGGCCGGATTATTAGTATTTCAAGTGTAGTCGGCGTAGTGGGTAATCCCGGACAGGCAAACTATGCCGCAACTAAGGCCGGTATTATTGGCTTTACCCGCACGATTGCCAAAGAGGTGGCTTCTCGTGGCATCACGGCTAATGCTATTGCCCCGGGCTTCATTGAGACTGGCATGACACAGCACCTGGAAGAAGAGTGGAAACAAGAGCTGAGAAAGCGAATCCCCGCTGGCTACTTTGGTTCACCCCGTGATGTGGCTGAGACGGTTGCCTTTCTGGCTTCGGAGGAGGCGAGGTATATCACCGGGCAGGTACTCGGTGTGGATGGAGGCATGGCAATATCCTGGCTATGAACATAATTGATTCTTACCGGTTTGGGCTAATAGTAGTTAACGGCAAGAGTTATACTTCAGATGTAATCATTTTCCCTGACGGGGTTAGGGAGAATTGGCGGCGGAAAGCAGGGCACACGCTTCACTTTGACGATTTAAGCGAGGCTTTAACGGAAAAGCCTGAGGTGTTGGTAGTTGGCACCGGGGCATCAGGTGTAATGAAGGTGCTGCCTGAGGTACGGTTGAACCTTGAAGCTCAGGGCATTAGGCTTATTGCTCAGCCTACCCGTAAGGCATGTGATATATATAACCAGCTTTGTCAGTCCCAAAAAGTAATTGCTACCCTCCACCTCACCTGCTGAATTAAAGCATGATAACAAAAATCCTATTCTGACTTGGCTCGCCGCCCAATCAACTCACTAGCCGAGCTAACTGAACCCTCATCCACTTCCACCTGGAGAGGCACGAGCAGCCTGGCTACCATCTCATAATAACCAATGGTCATGGTTAGCTCAACGATAAGCTGCTCACTGAAGAAATTCTTGAGCGTGTTGAAAGTCTGGTCGGTAACCTTCACCTGCTGGGCTACCTCGTCGGTATATTGCAGAACAGCACGCTCTTCGTTATTGAATTCGGCTGAATTCTTCCAATCCGAAATCGCATCAAGCTGCTGTTGACTTACCCCCACTTGCCGTGCCACCGGGGCATGCTGTGCCCACTCATATTCACTGCCGGTAAGTGTTGCCACCCGCAGGATGACTATTTCCCGTAGCCTTGGTGGAAGCTCTGTCCGCCCGATGATAGAGTTGCCCAGTCTAATGAAGTTGAGGAAAACCTTTGGACTGTGGGCGGCTACTTTGTAAAGATTGAGAATCTTGGCTCCGTTGTCCTCAATCTTCTGGAATATCTCCCTAACCTCAGGCGGTGCCTGTTCCTTCTCTATCAAGCGCACGCGAGCCATATCAAAACCTCCCTTTCATCATTCACCGAATTGTAATAGAAGCTAGTCAAAAAGGCAAGGCAATAAGAAAGAGGTCGTTTATGAAAGGAAGGTTGAAGGGGCCAAGCCCCTTCAGAAACTATAACCACTTTTCTCCGGGCAGAGCAGATATGGGGAGTCTAAGAGGGACGCTAGCCCCTCTTTTTTAACCCTCCCACTCTCCTTTGAAGGAGAGGGGATAAAGGGGGTGAGGTTGATAAACAATCTTTACCTAAAAGACTACAGCACAAAAGGAGTTAATGGTATAATTAAGCTATGAAAAAAGAGTTGATGGATATTCTCGCCTGCCCGGTATGTAAGGGGGAGCTGGAGCTTAGTGTAGAGAAAGAAAATAAGCAAGAGGTGGTTACTGGTTCCCTCTACTGCCCCAGGTGCGATGTGCGCTACCCCATTGTGGACACTATCCCCAATCTGCTGCCATCAGACCAGCGTGATTAGTCCGGGGTGTAGCTTACCCCCGTCTGTGGGGACTCCCATACCTCTACAATGGAGAGGGAAACTGGCGCTCTCGCCAGCTTGGGCTGGAGTTCGTTATAGATTGTAGAGGCGATATTTTCTGAAGAGGGGTTTATTTTATCAAAGGGTGGCACATCATTGAGACAGGTGTGGTCAAACTTGGCCAGAATATCCCTCAAGTGCTGCTTTAGCTCCACAAAATCATAAGCAATGCCGATGTCATTAACCACCGGAATTTTTATCTTCGCTACTACTCGGAAACGATGCCCGTGCAATGCCTCACACTTACCCTGATAACCCCGCAGGAAGTGAGCGGCATCAAAATGTTGCTCCACAGAGACTTCATACATTTCTTCCTCCCTAATTTTCCCACTTAAACACACCCTGCACCTCGGTTACGCTTTTCATCAGCTCTTTTACGGTTTTGCCATCTACTGGATGCACCAGGTCAGGGGCAATCTCAGCTAGGGGAATAAGGACAAAGGCTCTCTCCGTCAGCCTGGGGTGGGGAATAACCAGCTTTGGAGTCTCAATAACCTGGTCACCATAAAAGAGAATATCAATATCAATTGGGCGGGGTCCGTTAGAGGTGTGGGGTACCCTCCCTAGCTTGCTCTCAATACCTTTTACCAGAGTGAGTAGTGCCAGCGGTTCCAGCCGAGTGGAAAGCTGACACACCAGGTTGAGGAAGCGGGGCTGATTAGTGTTACCTACCGGCTCAGTATCATATACTGATGAGACCTTTTCTACCCGTAACCTCTGTGACAGAAAATCTAATGCCCTGTCCAGATTATGCTGGCGATTCCCCAGGTTTGAGCCTAGTCCAAGATATACCGTTACCATCTTAACAACCGAGTGGTCTCTCTTTTCCAAACCGCTATGGCTCCAACCATTATACCACAACAGGCAGCACCGTTGACTTAGACGAGCACCAGCATGTCATGTGCAGCACTTATGCATTTCTGACTATACTGTGATGCTTTTCTTATCCTATTTCTATGCGTTTTTGATTGTAGAGGTGCTATTTTACAGGTAGATTGAGTTAGGAAGCGCTGCCTAGTAGGTTAGCCTAACCTACAAGAATCGAAGAGGAGGGCTGAATAGAAGTGCAGGACATTAAGCAAACCGTTGACGAAGTACATGAGACACACCTTGATGAGAAAGTGGAGGCACTTCGTAGCAACATCGACGATATTAGCGAAGACGTGCAGACTTGGCAACTACCCGAAAAGGATACCTATCTTGAAGCACTCGAAAGTCTGAGGGGTCACGTGGGCGAAATAGAGAGTGAGTGGGATACTGTTTCTGCCACCATGAAAACCCAACGTGAGAGATTGGAGTCTCTGTTGGAATCGTTTCCCGGAGTCATAGAAACCTCGTCCATACGGGCATTGGCTCTTCGATTAACTCATTTAGAGGGATTAGTATCCAAACTAGTTGAGGAAGCAAATGCCAAAGCCACCACCTCAACAACACGCAAACAGTTAATTATTTCCCTTATGGCCTTGGGGGTCACGGTTGTGCTTTGGGGTGCGTTTATAGGGTTAAACTTCTTTGGCTGAGCAAAAGTAGGTGGAAGCCAAAAAAAAGCAAAACCAACTGGACAGGTCCATCCATTGAGTGAGTTGGAGCGCGTTCTTCTATTTTCCGAGCTCTGCACATACAAAACGACCAAAACTCAGCCGCCTGGCCGGGTCTTCGCGACAGGCATTGAACAACATACTATAATGTTTTACTCAATGGCTCACCAGATAATAGGCATAGCTAGTTTGGTTATGTCCAGGATTCAGTGATTATTTTCCAAGGCGGGGGTGTTAAGTAGGTCAAAGGACCTGACGGGAATTAGATTCCTTCCAATACTTCTTTTATACCGGGGACTTCTTGTATGAACTGGTCTAACGGGACTTCTTCTCCGGTTATTCGGAAAGCTCTCTTCGCTGATGGGGAAACCACTACTACACCAATCGGCTGCTTAACACCAAAAAATGACAGGCTACCATTACGCCGCCAATAGTTCAACGAAACCTTGATTACCGGAATTAAGGTTACTCCGGCGACTGTCACAGGATTACCGATTTCTACTTCTTTCCTCTCCATTTACTCATAACCAGTGTCTTCACCACTCTTATTGTCGCTAGTGACAAGACAAATCTTAAGGAAGGTATAACCAGTTGGATGGGCAAGAGTCTTACCGCCCCAGATAAATAGCCTTCAAAGATAGCCTCATCTTTAAAAGAGGGCCGCACCCTTATCTCATGGACCTGGGAGGACCCAAGAAAGAAAGTAGCAGGCCCGATAACAGCAAAGAGAAGTCCGGTATCTGCTGGGTCGCCAAGCCCCACTGTGATGTCTGCTGTCAGGTCTCTAATCTTAAGACGACGAAGGACATCCTTAAGTAAGCGCTTGACTTGTCTCAGCAGACCTCTGGTCCGCAGGATTTTAAGTATAGTCCTAGCCTTTATCTTTCTCTTTTTGGGCTTTCGCTTCTTCTTCCCCTTTCTTACTTCCTTACTAACCAGACCAAAGAGCCATACCAGCCTCATCCTGAACCTTGGCCTTCCATCCCCATCCAAGCGAAATGCCATGTTAAGCGGTACGCAGAGAACAAGGATAATGAGTACAGCTAGGCTAGCTAGAGCAGCAATGACCCACAACTATTTCTAGCCTTCCTTTTTCTGTTCGCCCCGTTTTTCTAAGTATTTTTCCACCATGCGGGGTATCATCTCACCTATCTTTTCTATCGCGGTGGACACACCCCCTCTGATCGGCTCTATCCTTACTCCCTCCTTATCAATGATGACTACGGCCTTAGGCCTTATCCAGGCACCACCGCCGGTACCACCTCCAGAGCCCTCTCCCTTTTGTTTGGCCTCTCCCCTACCTTCGCCACCCCCAGCACCAAAACCAAAACCAACACTTATCAGGGGAATCAGGGTCACATCTTGGATAGTTATCGGCTCCCCTACTACCGTTCTGGTACTGAGCACCTTCTCAATTTCCCCCAGGGTTGTCTTAACCAGGTTCTCTACTACTTCCATGACTACCTACCTCCTTTAAGACAAGCTCATGATATTACACTGATTATAGCACATAGCGTTTAAAAAGGCATCAAGTTTAGAGAAAGAAAATTACAAAATGTTAATATTTTTTGCTCTAGGTATCAGGGAACTGTTATAGTAGAATGTCTCAGTAGCTTCGGTTCAAACCAGTAAACTGGGTAGGGAAGCATCTTAGGAGGCAATCACTCTATGAGCAGGGCTATCTCTATTATAATTCCCACCTATAACGAAAGGGATAACATCATTCCCTTGGTTGAGCGAATTGACCATGCCCTATCTAACTATGACTA